>ENA-ORXD01000281-ORXD01000281.1-sediment-metagenome-genome-assembly--contig:-NODE-281-length-74812-cov-9.144163_pt1 | contig 74812 bp, 34 predicted proteins | sample MGYA00237862_ERZ511471 | MGnify/ENA metagenome assembly ERZ511471
GATGCCTGAAAGACAGGAGTTTACTAATCGTAAATGACTGTCTTGAAGGCGAGCATAACGCAGCTATTGGCGTTTTCCTGCAAGCACTAAACAGGATTAAAATGAACACATCCTCCATAATCGTTAAGGATCCCTGGCTCTCACCCTTTTCCGAAGTAATCAGAAGACGGATGGAACAGATAGCAGTTAAGAAACAACAACTCATAAGTCAATCCGGGTCCTTATCAAAATTTGCGCTGGGACATCTTTATTTCGGATGTCATAAAACAGCTGATTGCTGGGTTTTCAGGGAATGGGCTCCTAATGCAGCAGAAATATTTCTTATCGGAACTTTTAACAACTGGACTGAAAACAAACTTTTTCGGTTTAAAAAAGGATTGAACGGCACGTGGGAACTAAAGTTACCTCATAGCAGTATTGGGCATTCTGACATTTATAAACTCTCGATGCACTGGAAAAATGGTTCAGGGGAAAGAATCCCGGCTTGGGCAAAACGTGTTGTACAGGATCCTGATACTTTGATTTTTAATGCACAGATTTGGGATCCCGATAATCCATATATGTGGAATAATAAAACCCCTCAGCTAAAAGATGTAGCCCCCCTTATTTATGAAGTCCATGTGGGAATGGCCACGGAAGAATATAAGATCGGCACATGGGACGAGTTCAGGCAAAAAGTTTTACCCAGGATTATAAAGGCCGGGTACAATACCCTGCAACTCATGGCCGTACAGGAACATCCTTATTATGGATCTTTCGGTTACCATGTCTCAGGATTTTTTGCTGCATCCTCCCGTTTCGGCGATCCCGATTCATTGAAAAAGCTTATTGATGAAGCCCACGGTAAGGGGTTGCGCGTGATAATGGACATTGTCCACTCTCATGCAGTAAAAAATGAAGTCGAGGGCATAGGCAGGTATGATGGCTCTCCCTCCCAGTTTTTTCATGGCGATATACGCAGGGAGCATGTTGCCTGGGATTCGCTCTGCTTTAACTATGGAAAAAATGAAGTGATTCATTTCCTCCTTTCCAATATTCATTTCTGGATGACAGAATACCGGTTTGACGGTTTCCGCTTTGACGGCATTACCAGCATGTTATATTATGATCACGGGCTTAACAGGGATTTTATAAATTATGAGATGTATTTCGACGGACAACAGGATGAAGATGCGATCACATACCTTGCTTTGGCCAATGAACTGATCAGGGAAATCAATCCTGATGCAATCACCATAGCTGAAGAAATGTCAGGTTATCCCGGAGTGGCAGCTCAGACAGAAGACGGAGGCTTGGGTTTTAACTACCGGATGGCCATGGGTACTCCCGACTACTGGATAAAAATAATTAAAGAGATCCCCGACGAGAAATGGAATGTCGATGAATTATACTATGAACTTACAAATAAAAGAATAGAGGAGAAAACCATAGCTTATGCTGAATCCCACGACCAGGCTCTTGTTGGCGATAAGACAATTATTTTTCGCCTCATCGAAAGGGAAATGTATTATAGTATGAGCAAAGACTCACAAAGTATCCAGGTTGACAGGGGACTGGCATTACATAAGATGATTCGCCTGGTAACAATAGCTGCGGCAGGAAACGGTTACCTTAACTTTATGGGAAACGAATTCGGACACCCTGAATGGATTGATTTTCCGAGGGAAGGTAATAACTGGTCATACCAGTATGCGCGGCGACAATGGAATCTGGTTGATAATACGGATCTTAAATATCATTACCTTTCTGATTTCGACCGTGAAATGATAGACATGTTCAAAAAGTATCAGCTTCTTGAGAAGTACTGCCCAATAAGAAAACATGTGAATACCAGGGATCAGATACTGGCATTCGAGAGAGGAGAGTTGCTTTTTATTTTTAATTTTAATCCGGTTAAATCTTTTCCCGGCTATGGGATAAGATGTTCTGCCGGCAAGTATGCTGTTATCCTGGATACTGACGCATCACGCTTTGGAGGTCAGGAACGGGTAGATACCGGATTAACCTATCGTGCATTACCGGAAAAAACATTCACGCCGGATTATATGCTGAAAATATATATCCCTGCCAGAACAGCCATTGTGCTTAAAAAAGAGAAAGTGAAAAGAGTTCACGATCTCATCTAAAGCCATTTAATAATATTCAGGTCCTGCCGGTGTGCCAGCAGTTCATTTTTAGGAAATAACCGTATTCCAAAATCAAAGATCCCCGGTTGGGTCGGCGTAGTTTCCAGCCGGTACCAGGCCATGGATCCTTCAGCCTTTATCAGCTTAAACTCTTGTTTATTAACAATAAACATTTTCGCCTCATCACTTTCATGATCCCCGAATACAATTTCAACTCCAACCTCCTCCGGATTTAATGTTTTAAGGTCGAGAACTATTTCTGAAGCATAATTACTTCCCAGAGACAAAGGTTTACTGTTATCCGGCATATCCATCGATACAACTTCAATAGCGTTCCACACATTCAATACCTTCTTTTTCCAGGAAGCGATCACAGAGGCCATCTCAAATTCATTCTGTTTCATTCTGTATGTGCGTGAATACAGAGGCTCATAATACTTTCTGATGTAATCACGCAACATTCTGTTCATAGTAAATTCGGGACAAATGGATGAAATTGATTTTTGAATCATATCAACCCATCCGATTGGGACACCTCTTGCATCACGTTTATAGAACAGGGGAGTAATTTCATTTTCCAGAAGGTTATAAATATTTTCCGCATCGAGTAAATCCTGGAAATCCTGATCCTCATATGTTTTTTCTTCCTGTAAAGCGTAACCTCCTCCGGGCACGTAACCTTCCGCCCACCATCCGTCCAGCACGCTGAAATGTATGAGCCCGTTCATTATGGCCTTTTCTCCGCTGGTTCCACTTGCTTCAAGAGGCCGTGTGGGTGTATTTAACCAGATATCTGCCCCGTGAAGTAATTTCTTTGCCAGGCTTATTTCATAATTTTCCAGAAATACTATCTTTCCTAAAAATTCTTTCTTCCTTGATAATTCAATAATTAATTTTATCAGATCCTGCCCTGCCTTGTCTTTTGGATGAGCCTTTCCTGCAAAAAATATCTGTACCGGCATAAAGGGATTGTTTACAATAGATGCCAGTCTTTCTGTGTCCCTGAATAATAAATGGGCTCTCTTATAGGTGGCAAATCTTCTGGCAAATACAATGGTAAGAGCATTCGGATCAAGCCTTTCCTGAATTTCCCTGATCACTTTGGGATTTTCATGACTTATTTTGGCCGTTTCAGAAATTCTTACTTTCAGAAAATCAATAAGTTCTTTTCTTTCCTTGTTTCTTATTTTCCATATCTCCAACTGATCCACCCCTTTAATTTTCTTCCACATTTCTATGTCTTCCTGCTTCCCGAGAAAATCAGGGTCCAGCTCACGCTCATAAAGCTCAAGCCAGTTTTTTGATACCCAGGTGGGAACATGCACTCCATTGGTAACATGACCTATGGGAACTTCTTCGGGAAGATATCCTTTCCACATGTCGCCAAACATCTGACGACTGACTTTACCGTGTAAACGGCTTACTCCGTTTACCTCCTGGGAAAGATTTACAGCCAGACAACTCATTGAAAATTTCTCGCCAGGAGCATTGGGATGCATCTTTCCCAGGTTCATCAGCTGATTCCATGTAATTTTCAACCTGCTGGGATAATGTGCTATATATGCACGCATAAGATCTTCATCAAAATAATCATGTCCGGCAGGAACAGGTGTATGGGTGGTAAACAAAGTAGAAGCCCTCACAATCTCGAGTGCTTCCGGATAGGTCAGATTATCTCCATGAATATATTCTCTTAATCTTTCAAGACCTATAAAGGCAGCATGACCCTCATTACAGTGATATACGTCCGGCAATAATTTCATAGCCCTTAATGCACGAATACCTCCGATTCCCAGTAATAACTCCTGCTTAAATCTGTTTTCCGAATCTCCGCCATAAAGTTGATGGGTAATATAACGGTCAGATTCAGTATTGTCTTCGAAATCTGTATCCAGCAGATATAACTTAACTCTTCCTACATTTACTTCCCAGACTCTTGCATGCAAATCTCTTCCCGGGAACGCAATGTGAATCACCATCCAGTCTCCGTTCTCATCCCTCAGGGGAGTAACAGGGCTTTTTGAAAAATGTTGCGGTTCATACACGTTAAGCTGTTCCCCCTGGGCAGACAGAACCTGTTTAAAATATCCGTAACGGTAGCATAGCCCTACCCCAACAATCTTGTAATTATAATCACTGGCTTCCTTCAGATAATCACCGGCCAGTAAACCTAAACCGCCGGAATAAATCTTCAGCGAATCATGTAATCCAAATTCCATATTGAAATAGGCAACCTGCGGACCTTCTTTCGGGATCCCTGCCATGTAGTCTTTAAACCGGGAATATACTTTTGTAAGCCTTTCAAGAAAATCACCGTCTTTCTCAAGTCGCGCCATCCTTTTATAAGAAATACTGTCAATCAGCTGTATAGGATTACCTTCACAACTCTTCCAAAGATCTTTATCGACCGACTTAAAGAGGTCAATGGCATCCTGGTTCCAACACCACCAGAGGTTTTTACTTAACTCTTCCAGGGGTTTCAGCTTTTTAGGCAGGTTCTGCTGTACGATAACTTTCTTCCACATCGGAACTGCTCCCTGGACAACTTCCACAGTCGGCAATTGCTCTACCCTCTCTGTCTCAACAAAACGGTCAACACGCTTCATTACTTTCTCCAGTGCAATATGATATGCCTGTTTATAGTAATCAATAAGGTTGGCCCATAACGCAATACGTGAAATTTTAAATGCCGTTTCACGTGCAAATTCCATGTCCTTTTCATTGAAGGACTCAAAATCTTTTACCGCTTTAGCTATATTCTCAACTACTTCCTGATCATTAAAGTCATTTCGCTCAATAACCAGGATACCATGGTCGGGATCCGGAAATTCATCCTTAACCCATAATCCAAAACCTGTCAACGTAGTTGTAACAGAGGGAATCCGGAAAGCAAGACTTTCCATGGGAGTATATCCCCATGGCTCATAATAGGAAGGATATATTGTAAGATCAAAGCCGATAAGCAGATCAAAATAGGACATGTTAAAAATACCATCATTCCCGTTCAGGTAAGAGGGCACAAAAATTATCTTTATTTTATCTTCCGGCTCATTTCCGATCATATTAACAGAAATACGGTTAAGGACAGGATCATGTTCAGGATAATGAAGATTGTGAGTAAGATATTTATTCCCGCTTAACTGAAATTCCTGACCGTTAATTTTTTCCGCAAGATCTTTCCGGGGTCCATAATGATGGGCGGGTATCAAAACGAAAGCTACTATCGGTCTTTTAAACGAACCGTTTTCTTTCAGCCTGCCAAGAGCATCAATAAACAGGTCTATTCCTTTGTTTTTAAACTCATACCGCCCGCTAACTGATACCAGGAACGTATTTTCGGGTAAATTCTCATTTAATAGAGAGGAAGCCACCTTCATCAAATTTTTTCTTGCCTCTTCCCTGTGTTTTGAAAAATTTTCCTGCTCAGGAACAAAGCTGTCCTCAAATCCGTTAGGGGTTAACACATCAACATCCTTTCCCAGAAAGTGCCTGCATTCTTTAGCTGTCAGCGCACTTACTGTAGTAAAAGCATCAGCATTACCGGCACATATCTTTTCCATTGACTGCTTTGATGCTATATGAAATTCTGAAGCTTTGGCTTCTGCATTATATTCTTCCATCTTGCTGTAAAGGGGAAGCTGATTACCTGCTATAGACCTTCCGATGACCGTTGCATGAGTGGTAAAAAGTGTGCCAACCTGGGGAAGGTTCTTTTTCAGGTACAACAATCCGGAACCGGTCATCCATTCATGAAACTGAGCAACAACCTTATCATGAGAAGCGAGATGGTACTTTATATAACTCTCAATAACCATTCCCGATGCATAACCAAACAGGGTGGGTTCAATATAATCCCATTGCCCGCTGATAGAATCAAGCTTGTAGGTTTCCCAGAAACGGCTGAAAACTTCATCTTTCCTTGGGAAAAAGGTAGTGAAGTCTATGAGGATCACAAGCGGCTTTGCATTAATTTTCCACCGGCCAACCTTCACCCGCAGACCATCCTGTGCAGCTTTTTGCTTCCACCCTGCAAGCAGTGCAAAATCCTCGACGAATTCAGGATGTTCTTCACTGTCGCGGTATACATCTGGTCCTATCAATATATACTTATCACCATACTCCCGCTGGATAGTTAATGCTTTAGTTGAAATTACAGTATGTATACCTCCTACTTTATTACATATTTCCCAGCTTACTTCGAAAATATAATTAGGCTTGATCCTTTCTGTGCTCATAAGGTTATTTTAAATTGTTATAAAACTACTGATTTCTATATTTTATCCTGATAATTTTTTTTCTACCCTAACCAGAAAATATAGAGGTTGATAAATATTCTCCGTCTTTACCTGCATCCTATAATGCCTTCTTTCCTTTCTTTATAACTGTCTTTTTATCCCGGATCGGGTTATTTTTTCATCTCCGGATTTCTTCTTTTCAGGTTTACTTTTAACCGCCGATTGTTTATCCGGGCCATCCTTTGTAACCGATGTCCCCTGTCTGGCGATGATTTTCTTTACGGCAGTGCGGCTAGAAGGTTTTACCGTAACCGCTGGTTTTACTGTCTTTTTTGCTGTTTCTGATTTTGCAGTTATTTTCCCGGATTTCTTTTCTATTGTCGCTGATTTTGAAGTCACTTTCCCGGATTTCTTTTCTATTGTCGCTGATTTTGAAGTCACTTTCCCGGATTTCTTTTTACTTGCAGGTGTTTTTCCAGGACTCCTTCCTGCCTTTTTTTCTTCCGGAGCATTTGTTCCTTTGATATTCTTTTTTCTTGCAGAAGCTTTAAGTTCAGCAATCTCTTTTTCGTATCTCTCAAGGAGCTCATCTTTTTCGGAAATGATAAGGCTTAATTTAGAGACTTCTGCATCAACCGGCTTAGATGTCAATGCATTGACCCTGATTTCAAAATCACTCAGAATATTCATATAATTAATGAAAGCATCATAAGGTGACTCGAAAGGATTAAAATAGGAATGTACTTCCCCATCCGAGAAAAACTTAGTGCTCATATAATAAAAATGGTCACTGATCTGAAGGTTTTCAAAATCTTTTTTGATTACAGGATCATTAATGGGATCTACTTTCTCTTTAAGTTCGTATAATTTATTAAACGCCTGTTTCTGCAGTTCATTTCCAAGCCAGGCAGTAAGATCCCGCTCTTCATCAGCCCAGGAAATGGGAAATGGCACCTGCAATGGGGCAACGGGTTGAAGCAGGTCGGCAACCTCCGACGGAGTGCAAAATTTCAGATCCGTATGCTTAATTACTTTTCCGGGTAAGGCTTTTAAAAAATCAAATATGCCGGTTTCAGCCCACTGATGTTCACCGAAAGTTTCATAATCCATGAAAATATTCACTGCTTCCTCTTTCTTATCAATCGCCTTAAGCCAGCTCATGTATTTGCCTGCTACCAGCGGATACTCTGACCATGACCGGTTAGAGAATCTGAAAGCTATATCATCACTGAGTTTAAAGTTCCTGAGAAGAATTTTAAGCTTTGGATTTAACGAGTTATAATACAAATAATTAGGGCTCTTCCAGCCCAGAATATGCTTGGCCCCCTCGGTTAACATAGCCTTGTATCCCATATCCGCAACCATTGACCCGATTTCGTCAGAGTACACCAGCTCAGTCATCCTGAAGACTTTAGGCTCATAATTAAAGAGTTCCTTTATTTTTTCGCTATGTTTATACACCTGTTTCTCAAATTCCGCTTTACTGATCAGAGGGACTAAAGAATGGGCGTAAGTTTCAGATAAAAATTCCACGCAACCCGTATCAGCCAGCTCTTTAAAACTATCTATTACTTCAGGAGCATACATTTCAAACTGATCAAGAGCGATGCCGGATATTGAAAAAGCTATTTTAAACTTACCCTTATGTTTTTGAATAAGATCGTACATTACTTTATTGGCAGGCAGGTAACATCTGTCTGCCACTTTCCTCAGGATAGATTCATTCAGGTAATCATCATAATAATAGTGTTCATTCCCAATGTCAAAAAACCTGTACCTTCTGAACCTCAGAGGTTGATGAATCTGGAAATAAAAACATAATGTTCTCATATCTTTTAAATTACATCTTTGTAAACTTCATACACTCTGTATGCGGAATTCTCCCATTTCATATTATCCACTTCTTCTTTTCCCAGCCTTTTAAACATTTCCGAAAGAGCCGGATAGCTCAGCAGTCCATATATTGCATCGGCCATAGCATCAACATCCCAGAAATTGATCTTTATGGCATATTGCAACACCTCTGATACCCCTGATTGTTTTGAAATTATCACAGGCACATTCGACTGCATGGCTTCCAGCGGTGATATCCCAAAAGGTTCTGAAACAGAAGGCATAACATATACATCACTGATGGAAAACATCCGGTATACATCATCTCCCTTTAGAAATCCCGTGAAATGAAATTTGTTCGCAATACGCAAGGAGGCTACCCGTTGCAACATCCTGGCAAAAAGCTCACCGCTTCCTGCCATAACAAAACGCACATCCTCTTTCTTCTGCAGTACCTTATTCGCTGCTTCAATAAAATATTCAGGTCCCTTCTGCATGGTAACCCGTCCGAGGAATGTAACGATATTGTCGCTGATAGATCTTTTCAGACTCACTTTTTCCGATTCTCCGATAGGTTCGACGGCATTATAGACCGTTATCACCTTTTCGGGAGGTATTCCATATTTTTCAATGATAGTGTTTCTGGTAAGGTTTGAAACTGCAATGATCCGGTCAGCGGCTATCATCCCTTTCTTCTCAATATCATATACTGCCGGATTTACATTTCCCCCGCTACGGTCAAAATCCGTTGCATGAACATGAATTACAAGCGGTTTGCCTGATACCCGTTTTGCTGCTATACCGGCAGGGAAAGTGAGCCAGTCATGTGCATGAATTACATCAAAATCTTTATTTTCAGCAATAACAGAAGCAATGATAGCGTAATTGGCTATTTCCCTGAACAGATTACCACCATATCCGCCGCTGAAATACAGTTTACCTCTGAAACTTGTGTTAACAGATGACTTCTCTTTATTGCGTGAATTCCGGATTATCCTTTCATATTCTTCAGGATCGGTATATGGAATGATGAGTGAATCAATCTCAATATATTCAATATGCTTCAGGAAATTTTCATAATTTACAAATCGCTCCGTTATTTCCACATCATTAGCCCCTGTTATTTCCATTTTACTTACATCTTCATCCCCATGAGCCCTGGGAACAACAAAACGGATTTTCAGGTCAGGAATTTTTGTCAATCCTTTAGTAAGGCCATAACAGGCAGTACCTAACCCTCCGGAGATGTGAGGAGGAAATTCCCAGCCGAACATTAAAATCCTCATAGTAAAAATTTAATATTACTACCAAATGTTTCGCTCAAGTATAACTTATTAATAGCAAGTATAATAAATTGTAAATGACAGATTGGTATTAGTATAAGCCCACAGGCTGAAAGCCTGAAATAATTCAGCCCAGGGCAGCGCCCCAGGTAAATAGGACACTCCCAAAATACCCCCCACACGCCCGCCGACGGCAGGCGTGTGGGGGAGTTAAAAAGCCAAATTCTTTTACCCAGGGTGCTGCCCTGGGCTGAATTAAATTGCCCCTTCGGGGCGTTAGCTATATTTAATGAGATATCAAACAATGCTATAGAAATTTTTAACTGTAGATTATACTACTGGATGAGCGCTAAACTTTAGTTACTATTTTAATAATGAGTCTGGTCTAAAAAGTCAGATATTCTTTCAGGAAAAACCTTATATTATTGATATTCAGATCAATAATAAATTTACTAAAAATTATACAATATTCTATCAATCAGCAAATTAACTTTATAAACTTTCTACTTTCAGACTTTATAAACTGGACTCAATAATTCCTGTTCCAGATCAAGAATAATCTCACTAATCCTGAGCAATGCTGCCACGCTCCATGCCTGTGAAACAGCCCCCCTGGGATGATGAGGAGGATCACCGTCATATATTTCCGAAACAGTTCCTATACCTGCAACCGTCATATCCTCTTCAAATCCATAAAAAATATTTTTTGCAGTGTTCAGGTTTGATTTCCTGTGTACTTTCAGATAGGCTTTTACATAGAATTCCAGTAACCACGGCCATACTGTACCCTGGTGATAGGCGGAATCCCTTGTCATCTGATCTCCTTCATAAACCCCGATATATCTTTCATTTTTGGGAGATAACGTTCTCAACCCTTTAGGAGTAAGTAATTCCTGTTCAACAACCAGGAGGATCCGGCGAATCTGCTCCTTATCAAGGGGAGTATGATCAAGTGCTGCCGCAATAACCTGGTTTGGTCTTACGGAAAAGTCTTTATAATCTCCGTTGATATAGTCAGCCAGGTAGCCTTTTTGCTCGTCCCAGAATAATCCGGTAAAAGATCTGGTTATTAATTCAGGAAGAGCCTTCCATTCTTTAACAAACTTTTTATCCCCTGCCTTTTCAGCCCATTCGAGGCTTACGCAGATTGCATTGTACCATAATCCGTTTATTTCAACAGGCATACCCATACGGGGAGTTACGGGTCCCTGTGAAGTCACTGCATCCATCCAGGTTAATGCTTTTCCTTCCGCACCGGCCCAGATCAAGCCGTTTTCAAGCATCCGTATATTAAACAGAGTGCCGTTTCTGTATGCATTAAGCACCTGACATATGGGGTCACGATAGGTTTGCCAGATATCCGTATCATGATCGTACTTCGAATATTGATGCAATGCCCGGAAGAACCACAGAGGTGCGTCAACAGAGTTAAAGGCAGGATTGTGCTCATCTCCCATGTTAGGGAATAATCCACCTCTCATTCTTCCCACCATAGTGTCGATTATTTCTTTTGCAGTGTTTATTTTCCCGGTGGAAAGAGTAAGGCCGGGCAGTGCAATGAACGTATCTCTCCCCCAGGTGCCAAACCACGGGAAACCTGCAATTATCTCCGTCTTCCCTTCAGTCTTTACAATAAACTGTTCCGCTGCAACCCTGAGGCAGTTGATATAGCTGTCGCGCGGAGTCCGCTTTTTCTTTTCCTTTGAATATATTGCTTTCAGTGTTGAAGGAGCATTCACATCACTTGTGCTGGCAGAAAAAATTATGGTTTCTCCTTTCTTAATTGGACATTCAAAGAATCCGGGAACAAAAAGATCCTCCTTAAAATCATATCCCCTTTGTTGTTCCTCCAGGTATTCAACATTATAGTACCAGTCTGGCGTAGGCGTAAAATCCACCTGCTTGCTGAACTGCATCGATAACCCGGGTAAGCCTTCATAAAGCTGAGACCTTATCCCGTTTTTAATTAACTGGAATTTTGTATTTGCGAACAAATTGGCCTTTGAGAGATCATGCACTCTGCGAAAAGCAAGAAAAGGCCTTAACCTCAGTAAGGTATCTGAATGTGCGTCAATTAATGTATATTTAATAAGTATCTGTTCTTTGTTTTCCAGAAAAATACTTTCTTTCTCAAGAATTACGCCTCCAACCCTGTAAGTAGTAACTGCGGTGATCTCAGCTTCAAAATTTCTCACGTATTTGTGTCCCCTGGGAATATACAGATCTCCCTGGTACTTGTGAATTCCCAGGTTAAACTCCTGATCATGCTGAACAATAGTTGCATCAAGAGTGGAAAGAAGTACGAACTTTTCAAAATTTTGCTGCTGACAGGGACAAACCAGGAGCCCGTGATACTTTCTTGTATTGCATCCGATTATTGTAGATGAGGCATATGAACCTGCCCTGTTTGTCCTTAAAATTTCCCTGCCTAGTGAATATTCCAGATTGATCAGTTGATCCTTGTCGAATTGCAGATAACCCATAGTTTAATAATTAACTGGTAAAAAAATTTTGTATTCCGTCCTGATAGAATACAATTCCATTTATGTGATCATTCGTATTTAAAGACACAAAAATCTGAAATAAATTTAAAAAATTCAGGTAAAGAAGAAATAGTGTTAGAATTAAATATTGGTAACTACTCAGGTTACTCAGACTGAAGGCTGAAGGCTTTTAGAATTCCGGTAAAAATCTAATCAACGTACCTAAAACTTTTTCTTGTTCAATTTTTTTTTGTTCAAATATGCCTCATCAGCAGGTTAAACAACTCTCTGGTTAATACAGTCTGGTATATTCCTACAGTCTATTAACCTACAGCCTACATACCTGAGTAGTTACAATGTTTTGAATCTAATTCTTTTTTAAGTTTATTTTAAAAGTTACAATATACTAAATTAGTTGTAATAATGAGTAAAAAGAAAGATTATTTTTAATTAAATATGATTAGAATCAGGATTGGAAGATCAGGAGATACTTAACGTTATAATGTTGATATATAATACTCTATGATAATAAAAAAATCAATTAAACAAAGTACATGGGTCAAATTGTGCAATTAAATGATCATATTATTCATTGACATTATTTAAATCATTCAATAATTTGATCCATTAATCGTTTAACTCAAACTTCAATTATGAAAACAAAATTAATTATTCTTTTACCAGTCTGGCTTTTTTCAATAACAGCCTTTACCCAATCTGGTTTTACCGGCTTGGAGGTTAATATGAGTAATCTTTACCGCTTGTCGGATGCTCAAACCCGATCTGTCAGTCCGGAAAATTTCACCGGTGAAAAAGGGAAGGGAGGCATGGCTACCCTGGAAAATGGCAGTGCGGCGGCAGCAGCCCGTGATCTTGGTCAGGGGTGGAAAGTTAATCCTTATGTAAATATTGAGTCTAATGCAACATTTGTTCTTGCTGAAATAGAAGGGCCTGGTGCGATTCAGCATATCTGGATGACACCAACGGGCAACAGGAGGTTCAGTATACTCAGGATATATTGGGATGATGAACAAAATCCCTCTGTAGAATGCCCATTGGGAGATTTTTTTGCCAATGGATGGGGAGAATACGCTCAGGTTTCGTCTTTAGCAGTTTGTGTAAATCCCGGTAGTGCATATAATTGTTACTGGGTGATGCCGTTCAGAAAAAAATGCAGGATCACTCTGACCAATATTGATGATAAACCTATGCGGTTATACTATCAGATTGATTATACATTGACAGATGTCCCCAATGATGCAGCATATTTTCATGCCCGGTTCAGAAGAGTAAATCCATTACCATATAAAGATGTTTATACCATTGTGGACGGAATAAAGGGAGAAGGTCATTATGTTGGAACATATATGTGCTGGGGAGTAAACAACAACGGATGGTGGGGTGAGGGAGAAATAAAATTCTTCCTGGATGGAGATAAAGAGTTCCCCACAATATGTGGTACAGGAACAGAAGATTATTTCTGTGGCTCCTATAACTTTCATGTCAGGGATCCAAGAACCAATGCTGGTGATGCTATCGGGTACCGGGAGTTTACCACCCCATATGCAGGTATGCCGCAGGTCATAAGACCCGACGGTTTATATCGTTCACAAATGCGCTTTGGTTTATATCGCTGGCATATTATGGATCCGGTAAGGTTTAAAAAAGATCTGAAAATTACCATTCAGGCATTGGGATGGAGAGATGGAGGAAAATATCTTCCTTTAAAAGACGATATTTCTTCTGTTGCTTTCTGGTATCAGACAGAACCGCATGTAAAATTTCCCGGATTACCTGATAAAGATTCACTTGAAATTAATTAGAATGTTAACATCCCGAAGAAATTTTTTCAGGATTGCAGGTATTACGGGAACAGGACTCATCACAAGCGGTTTAACTGCCAGCAAATACAAACTTTGCCTGGAACGGTTTCAGTCTCGTGCTTAAAAACTGTTTAAACAGCAAAGAAATGCATTTTATCATTTAATATTAAATGCAAAATCGTGAAATATGAAAAAAGTATTTTATTTTTTTTCTTTTTGCATAACCTTTATTTCTTCTTTTTCACAGGATTCAGTAGTAAAATGGGAAGACCTCGCGTTGCCAGATACAGGTAAAATATGGATACAACCTGCCCGGAGCAAACCGGCATTACCTGTATGGGGTCATGCTCATGGAATCTCTGTTGGACTTTTCCCGATGCCCGGACCGAGAGGTTTACTCAGAGTTTACACACCCTATCTCGGACTTGACTCAGGAAGAATGATCAACTTCATTGCCATTGAACCTATACCTGCAGGGACAACCCGGAGAGGACTATCTGAACTTGAAATGAGTGATCTGGATAACAAAAGGGGAAAAAGGTTTTGGAGTTCAAATGATTCAGTCTGTAAGGTGCCGGCGAATGAAATATATCCTGCAAGAGGTATTGTAAGCGAAGAAAGTGGTTCCCAAATACTTACAGTTTTTATCTTTATAGAAACTTTTCAGAATGGAGCCAGGGTATTCCTCCGGCTTAGGTTTTATGAGAATAATCCCTGCGAAGTTGAAATCACCACTTATGCCTGTTCCGATTCAAAACAATTGGATTATTGTATCGTTACAGCTACCATGGGGAACTTAACAAGACTGAGAACCTTATATCTTAAAAATTATGAGATATTATCCACTGAACTCTGGCCAGATTACACCAACAATGGTTTTGCACCCCATGTAAGCTTTCCGGTTAAAGATATGATTTCAGATAAAAGTGGAAGAGCATATTTTATCGCTGCACCAAATGAAACAAATCTGCAGGATGCCATATATTCTCAGGATACATACTCTCATTGGAAATATGAAGGAAACTTTGCCACACAATACTGGATATCTGAAAAGCCTTCTCAACAGCTTGAAGGCCTGGTAAACGGACGTGTTGTTTACTGGGCTAGCAATTCACCTATTCCGGGAGGTATATCATTTGAAAATTTTGAACTTAAAGAACCTTTTCGGAATGGAACCAGTTATATTTTTGGAGTAACTCATTATGATCCGGAATTTTTTATTGAGAAATTGAACCAGTAATTATCCTTGTTACAAATTATCATTTAAATCATTTTCAATTAACCTGTTTTATTAGAAAAAGGGGAAATTAAAAAAATATCAGTGCCAAATTGTGCATTAAAAAGATCAATTTATCTATTGACATGAGTTATTGCTTTTAATAATTTTATTTTTTAATTTAAACGTTTAAATTCATTTTTACAAGCTACCCGATATTTAAACACATCAATTTGATTTAAAGTCTCTTATAATTATTAACTAAAAATTACCTGCCTATGATATAAATCCGATATATCCAATGTATGCTGGAAGCTGGCATTAATTAAATTGACAACTCACCAGGAAAAAATGCAACAAGATGATCATTTTTCATAGTAAGATTTCCTTAAAGGGCTGATAATCTTATACTTATTCTTCTTTATGCATTTCAATTCATTTATTATTTTAATCTAAATTAATCTTACTTAAAATAAAAACCAACTATGAAATTTAACCTGCTAAGAAATCAAGTAACATTAACTATGGTATTAGTTTTTGTTATAGGCTTTGGGCAAATAAATTTTTTATCGGCATTGGATAATCCAAATACGATGCAGATGAAGGTTGTTCAGGGCAAAGTTGTTGACTCTCAGGAGAAGCCTGTTCCGGGAGTTAATGTGTACATCAAGGGAACAATCATTGGCACAGTTACGGACATACAGGGTAACTACTCGCTTGAAATACGCCAGGATATTCCTGATCCGGTTTTAGTGTTTTCATGTATAGGGATGACATCCCAGGAAATACCTATTGGAGACCAGACAACTATTAATATTACCCTGGCTGAGGATGTTATTGGTCTGGAAGAAGTCGTTGCCATTGGGTATGGCACAAGATCCAAATTAACCCTGACCGGTTCTGTCACGGATATTAAGAGTGAGGAAATCACCCGTAAAATTTCTACTAATGTGATGAGTAATTTACAGGGTATGTTACCCGGTGTGGTTGTAACCAGGTCGGATGGACGACCGGGTAATGAAGGATATAGTTTTGAGATCAGGGGCGTTTCATCTATTAATGCAAGTCAACCACTTATTATTATTGACGGTGTATTTTCTACCCTTGAACAGTTTACGATGATCAATCCCGAAGACATTGCCAATATTTCAGTTCTGAGAGACGGCTCTGCGGCAATATATGGCGCCAGGGCAGCAAACGGGGTTATGCTGATCACCACTAAAAAAGGTACCGGGAAAATGACTGTGAACTATAGGGCTAAATTCTCAATGAAGACCCCTGCTATAATTATGGCAAAAACAACTACAGAGCAGGAATGGGCATTAAGAGCAGAAGCAGCCGCGAATGATGGTGCTATGTCGAGTCCATGGATATTACAATATAAAGATCAGGTTGTTGATAATACCTGGGGTGCACTTCCAAATGGGAATTGGCTCTGGAAAGGTCAGAATTCCTGGGACAAAGAATTATTCGGTCCTGCTCCTATACACACACATGACTTGAGTATCAGCGGAGAAACGGATCTTACTTCCTATATGTTTTCCCTTGGTTACCTGGATGAATCTTCTATGATTCAATGGGGAGATCATCGTCATCAGCGCTATAACATGCGATTGAATTATTCATACAAAATGACTGACAAATTGAGGTTAAGTTCAATCTTATCCGTTGCTCAGACTAATTTGCTGGAACCCAGGGCAGTAAATGACGGAACATTTAATGCCAACTGGAATACCGTATTCACCTGGTATCCGATATATGCAGAATCCTATGATGAATCAGGACTGTTTTATTCTCAGTCAAATGCTAATCCGGCAGCTGCTGCTGAGCTTGGAGGAGATCATAAAAAAGATGTAACTGATTTAAGTGTAAACTTAAAGGCTGAATATTTATTTGGAGGAGTCCTATCAGGCCTTAATCTCACGATACAAGGAGGAGTAAATAAGATGTTAATGAACAGCAAACAGTATTACCCTTTGTTTATGACCTCTATGGGCAGGGCCACTGAGGCTGGAAATGAAAGATTTAGATACCATCCGTCCGATAAAAGGACGAGTACTGAGAACAGCACTTCCAGAAATATGAATCAAACATATATGGCCTTACTGAATTACGAAAAGACCTTTTCCCAGAGACATAAAGTCACTGCATTGGCAGGAGCATCACACGAGCAACAGGATTACATGTTTTATAGGGCATGGCGTTATAACTTATTATCAAACAACTTATATACCCTTAATCTTGGAGCAACTGACCAGCAGTTCAATACTGAAACTGCAAATGCATGGGCGCTTCAATCACTATTCGGCAGGCTGGGCTATTCCTTCAATGACAGATACTTTATCGAGGGTATCTTACGTCATGATGGTTCTTCAAAGTTTATCTCAGATAACAGGTGGAGATCATTCTACGGCGTATCCGGTGCCTGGGTAATAACGAATGAAGACTTCATGTCAAATATTGGTTTTTTCGATCTTCTTAAGCTCAGACTTTCATATGGAGAATCAGGAAACCAAGGAGGTATTGGTCTGTATGACTATGTTGAAAGAATTACCATTGGGGGAACCTATAATTTCGGGGAAGTTCGAACCAATAGTGCTTATCTGGCAGGAATGGTCAGCTTATCCAGAACATGGGAAACGGTTGGTGTACAAAATATCGGGCTTGACTATGCCATTCTGAATGGCCGGCTATCAGGTTCTTTGGATATGTTTAAAAAACTTAACAGTAATATGCTTGTAGAAGTTGTATATCCCTCAATATTGGGCGCTACTGCTCCCTACTCCAACAGCGGTGAATTGGAAACTAAAGGATGGGAATTAACATTACAATGGAGAGACAGAATCGGCAGTTTCTCATATTTCATCAGGCCACAGGTTTCAGACAGCAAAAACAAACTGATTAAATATGAAGGGAAAGATGTGGTAGGGGCAGCTATTAGAGAAGGTTATCCTCTAAACTCAATGTATGGGTTTGAATGGGATGGATATATCCAGACTGCAGAAGAACAAGCTGAATGGAAACTGATTGGAGGAGCTCCTGCCAATATCAGACTTGGGGATAATAAATATGTTGATCAGGATGAAGACGGGAAGATAAGCTCCCCCAACGATCTGGTATATTTTGGAGAATCTTCTATTCATTATGATTTTGGGATATTATTTGGCTTCTCATTTAAAAATTTTGATTTTTCTTCAACCCTCCAGGGTGTTGGGAGTCAACTTGCACAGATAACTACCGTACCCCTGTTGTTAAACTGGAATCAATGCGCGGCTGAAGTTGTTGGAAATACATGGACTCCGGAGAATACGAATGCAAGATTACCACGACTAAGTGATGGATTTTCAGCTGTTAATTTCTGGAATTATGCAAATACTAGTGATCGCACCTTATTTAATGCCAGATATATCAGACTTAAAGACATCCAGTTTGGTTATTCTTTGGATGCTCAGAATATACAAATCCTCAATAGAATAGGTATTGGAAAACTCCGTGTGTATTTATCAGGAACTGATCTCTGGGAAGCTCATAAAATGCCGGAGGGTTTTGACCCTGAAAGGAAGATGACCTATGCCGGTAATGTGTTCGCCAGATATCTCGGTTTTGGAATTGATGTTTCATTCTAATAAAAATAATTACTATGATGAATAAGATATTTAAAAATACAGCAATTATTATTTTACTGGTTCTTTTTACCAGCAGTTGTGATTTTTTAGAGCTGGACAGAGAACCTTTGGATGAACTAAGTGAGTCAGCCTTTTTTACTCAGGCTTCTGACTTTAAGCTATACGCAAACTCTTTTTATGCAGCCCTCCCAAATTTCCCGAACGAGGACATTCAGTCCGATATCTATATGGGAAATTCTTTTAACTCCATCAGTAATGGAAGCCATGTCACTCCTGCTACTGATGGAAACTGGAATACAAACTACTCCCGGATACGTGCATGTAATTATTTGTTGAAAAAATATGATGAATATAATAAAACAGATAAAACCACAGCTGCTATGTATATGGGTGAGGCAAAATTTTTCAGGGCTTTTGCTTATTTTAACCTGGTAAGAAGATTCGGAGGCGTTCCCCTGGTTACAACAGTTCTGGATGTTAATTCTCCCGAATTATATGGGGTAAGAAATTCAAGAGACGAAGTGCTGACTCTGGTTATCCAGGACCTTGAGGAGAGCATTGAAGTTCTGCCTTTGGAGAACGCAATAGCCGCAGCCGACAAAGGTCGCGTTTCAAAAGGTGCAGCTCAGGCTATGCTGGCCAGGGTAGCGCTTTATCATGGTACCTGGAAAAAATTCAGGGGTGAAGATGGCAATGCATTGTTAATAAAAGCCGCAGCTGCCGCTAAAGCAGTTATGGATAGCGAACAATATACACTGTTTAAAAATGCAGCATTAGGTGATAAGAGTTATTTGTATTTCTTTACATTGGATGGTATTCAGCAAAATCCTTTATCTTTAACAAAAAGTGCACAGAAAGAATATATACTCGCAACCAAGAATCACTATGAATATAAAAATATTCAGACATCTGTAGCGACGTTTCATGTGCCAACAAAAAAGCTTGCTGATATGTTCTTATGCAGCGATGGTTTGCCTATTGATAAATCGCCATTATTCATGGGATATGCAACCTTAGCAGGTGAATTTCAAAACAGGGATAAAAGGATGTTATTTAAAATCAATGACCAACAAACCTGGCAGAGAAGTTCCGGACGAGACTGGAGCATTCCTGAGGACCAACTGGGAAATCCTGCTACAAGTGGAGGATTCATGTGGATTGGCGGATTTAATGCATTTATGGGTGCTACATTAACCGGATATGGCACTGAAAAATTCAATTTTTATAATGGCGTTAATGCAGGTGTTGATTATCCTGTAATTCGTCTGGCCGAAGTCTTGGTTACCTATGCTGAAGCTGTTTTTGAAAGAAACGGATCGATAAGTGATGCTGACCTGGATATATCCATAAACAGGCTCAGGGCAAGAGTTGATTTACCAAACCTTACCAATGCGTTTGTAACTGCAAACAGTCTTGATATGCGTACAGAGATCCGAAGGGAAAGGACTGTTGAGCTATTCCTGGAAAATTCCCGGTATACTGACCTGCTGAGATGGTACATCGCTCATATTGAGCTGCCGAAGCCTATACTGGGTATCACCTATGTAGGGGAGTGGACAACTGACCCACGGACTGCAGGATATACAGGCCCTAAGGATGCAAACGGATCCTTAATTATAGAATCAAACAGATCCTTTGATATCACTAAGAATTATCTATTGCCTTTGCCTTCAAATGAAATTGCGTTGAATCCGAGTCTGGAACAGAACCCTAATTGGTAGGTAGTATTTTTTTATATACAACAGAGGTAATATAAATTTTCTGGTCCTGACCTGGATCATGTTTGTGCCGGTTAAAATAAGAGAGTGAGTGAGAATCCTGGTTAACAAATCTGAGATAGTGATTTTCACTTACTCTCTTCTCCTGGTTTATAAGTAAATTAAACTGTCTGATAAACATGGTTCGGTCAGGATCAGTATTTTATTTAAGGATTCATTTTTAATTAAATATTTTTTAATTAACAGTTCGTTAAATTTAAATTAAACGCAGAGTGTAATATTGAGCATAGTCGAAATACACAAAGGCGCAATATGTTAATTACTAATAACATACGTAATAGAAGAATAAATTATTAAAATATTAATTATCCGTGTGTAATAAAAATATAACGAAGTATTGTTAATGACATACTCTAAAAAATTATAAGTCAAATCATTAAAAATAACGTTCATATAAATTATTTTGATTGCTCGCGATCAGCCTATTTTCAGAAACCTGGTAATCTTCCTCTAATAAATCTAAAAAACAAGAAGACTCAGACTATAAAAAATCTCAACATTTCATTTTCAAGTAATTTGTACACTATGTCTATTTCATATGAAAATATTAAATCAGCTGAACTATTTTAAATGTATCAACAATTGTATTTTTATTTTTTTTATTTTTCCCCTGACCGGTTGTCAACAAATAATAAGAAATTCATCTGATCCGGAATTTCGTCTAAGCTTATCGGTAAGCCCTTATACTGAACTGATGTTCATGGATGGCTATTATTTTAAAGATGGGGAAAATACTGCTCATTCGGTTGAAGAATTGCAGAAGATGTATATGCACCATGGAAGCACTGAAGTGTATGCGCGTTTCGCAACAAAGCGTAATATAAATGAAGACAAGGGAGGAATTCGTAGTCATAGCCAGGGACTGAGAAGAGCTCGCCTGGCTAAAGAACTTAACCTTCCTTTTAACCCTGAAATCGGATTGTTTGAAAACTATAGCGATGTCAGGGGACAGGAATCTCCTGATTTCAGTGACTTCCCGGAAATAATTGTTCCCGGGGAATGGACATCGCTTAATCTCGACCAGATGCAATCCATACTTTATGATTACGGCGTTTTGTTCGCAAAAGATGTTTTAAGCACAGGGGTTACTGTGAATATCTGGGATATAGGGAATGAAGTGGAATTTGGAGTTGCCGGAGTAGCAATCAATATTGGACTGGTTAAAGATTATAAAGCCCCTGATACTATAGATCCGGAAATCGGAAGAATGAACGTTACCGATTTTTTTCATATGCCCGGGGATAAGATGATTGCCTGGCTCCAGCAACATATCTGGCAATATACAGCTAAACTCTTCAAAGCTGTATCTGACGGGATAAAAACTGTGGATCCTGATGCACGTTTCAGCACACATGTAAGCGGCATACCGGCAACAAATCCTGAACTGGCAGTAGCATTTTTCAAAGCCATGAATGAAGGAGGGTATTATCCGGACGAACTGGGAATGTCATATATGCCCACTAACACGGAAGGAAAAACCTTTATGGATTTTCAAAAAACCGTGACAAAACTCTATCAGGAGCTGGGTAAAAAAGTTTTTATTGCTGAATTAGGATATCCTGCAGGAATAATGACAGGCACTTTCCCATGGAATGCGGCGCTTGAGGGATATCCATTAACAGACGATGGACAGGCAGCGTTTATCAGGGACTTGGTTTATTGGGGATATGAAAGCAATATGTTATCCGGTATTCGTCCCTGGGCTCCCGATTTTCTGCATCCGGTATGGCAACCTATGAGCTTCTTTAATGTTCAGAATAAGGAAGCTACAGCCCGGTCGGGATTATTTGCTGCAGAAACGGCTCTGAGGCAGGCAAAAAATAGTGCTGAGTAATAATCATAAAAACAAATTACTTAAAAAATTCTAATGAAACCCCCATGCACTGGCGCATACAACAAGGACATGAACAAACATGGGGGTTCCCCCGCAGAGCGGGACAGGCTATGCCCATTTGTCCATTGAGAAATAGAACTTATTGATTTTTAAAAACATAAATAATATTTGTGCGCATGAAACCCCCATGCACTGGCGCACACAACAAGGACATGAACAAACATGGGGGTTCCCCCGAAGTTTCGGGGCAGGCTATGCCCAATTGCCGATAGGCAAATAAAACTTATTGATTTGCAATAACATAATTAATTTTTGTACGCATAAAACCTTTAAATGCTTTAACTTCCGCATTAATTCCGGGTGTTCTAATGATCTTGTATCAGAACTATTGAAGAAGAGATGCAGAGGGTATTATTTGCCGAATCAGATATTAAAATTTTCTAAAAAACCATGAATCATGAAAATTCCAGTATTCTTAATTACTCCTATCCTGATTACTTTTTTATCATCCTGCACTTCACATACCGGTAAAGAAAGAAAGGATATACATACAAGAGAGTATAATGGAGCTTATACAGGTGAGTATTTGAATCATATTGCATTCCCTTTAGGAGGCATAGGTGCGGGAATGGTTTGCCTGGAAGGCACCGGTGCTTTTTCACGTTTCCTCACAGCTAATTGGAATAACTTACATGAAGAAATAATGATGTTTGCTGCCATTTCTGTAAAAGGTACAGAAAACGGAGCTAAGGTTTTAGAGGGACAGGTGCCTTCATGGAAATACAGCAAGGGAGATCAGGGACATAATTCATGGGGGCTTCCCAGGTTTAAAAATGCAGAGTTTACAGCACGTTTCCCTTTTGCAAATATCAGTTTACATGATCCTGATATTCCGCTGGATGCAACACTCGTTGGCTGGAGCCCATTTATCCCTGCTGATGCTGATAATTCCAGCCTGCCGGTTGGAGCTGTAGAATATTCTTTTAAGAACACAGGAACTACAGTCATTGAAGCCGTATTCTCCTTTCATTCGGCCAATTTTGTGAAAATGAGAGAGGGAAAAAATGCTATTCTTCCAGTTAATAACGGCTTTATCCTGTCTCAGGAAAATACAGAAACCACTCCACCACAAGGGGAACATTTTGCCATTTACACAGATCAGCCTTCAACGGTTGTTGATCATTGCTGGTTTCGTGGCGGATGGTTTGATGCTCTTACCATGGTATGGAAGAATGTAAAGGAAATAAATCTGAATGCACGAATGCCGGTGGAAAAAGATGCACCCGGCGCTTCTTTATACGTGCCCCTCCAAATTGCTCCGGGAACAGAAGAAACTGTACGACTGATGTTCTCCTGGCATGTCCCCAACACTACTCTCAGATTCGGGAGAGACCCGGAAGGCACGCCCCCCTGTGATCCATCTGCCGATTGTTATCACCAACCCTGGTATTCGGGAGAATTTGGCACTGTCAGTGAAATTGCAAATTATTGGGATTCAAACTACATTGACCTGAAAAACAGATCAACACTTTTCAGCGAAGCATTTTACAATAGCTCCTTACCTCCCGAAGTACTGGAAGCCGTTGCAGCGAATCTTACCATATTAAAATCCCCAACCGTATTGCGCCAACCTGACGGAAAGATGTGGGCATGGGAAGGGGCATACTGCTGTCATGGTTCCTGTACTCACGTATGGAATTATGCACAGGCTATACCCCATTTGTTCCCGGTACTTGAAAGATCTCTCAGGGATACAGAGTTCAACGAAAGTTTGAATTCTACGGGACACCAGGCATTCAGGGCATCCCTTCCCATTCGTCCCATATCCTATGGCACTGATATATTTGGAAGGTACGATTTTCATGCAGCAGCCGATGGGCAGCTGGGTGGTATTATGAAAGTTTACAGGGAATGGAGAATTAGCGGAGATAATGAATGGATGAAAAATATATTTCCTAAAGTACGCTTAAGCATGGACTATTGTATAAAAACATGGGATCCCCGTAATAAAGGTGTAGTGGAAGAACCGCATCATAACACCTACGATATCGAATTCTGGGGACCGAATGGAATGATTACGAGCTTTTACCTGGGAGCGCTGAATGCAATAAGTGAAATGGGCCAGTTTCTGGGTGAAGATGTAAGCCGGTATCGTAAACTCTATCAACAGGGCAAACAATTTATGGAATCGGAACTTTACAACGGCGAATATTTTATCCATAAAATTCAATGGGAGGGTTTGGATGCACCTGATCCGGTTGAAGCTTCAAAAGCAACATTACGGACAAATTATTCGGAAGAAGCATTATCTCTTATGAAAAAAGAGGGACCCAAATACCAGTACGGAGATGGCTGTCTCTCAGACGGAGTCCTGGGTTGTTGGATAGCCCTGGTTTGCGGATTGGACAACCCTGTGGATAACGAGAAAACAAAAAATCATTTGTTATCAGTATATAAATACAACCTGAAACATGATTTAAGCAATCATGCCAATCCACAGCGATCAATATATGCTCTGGGAAACGAAGGCGGACTTCTTTTATGCACTTGGCCAAAAGGAGGTGAACTATCATTGCCTTTTGTTTATAGTGATGAGGTATGGACAGGCATCGAATACCAGGTGGCGTCGCACCTTATTTTTATGGGAGAGGTCGAAAAAGGACTGGATATTGTACGCACATGCCGGGCAAGGTATGATGGCCGGAAACGCAACCCGTTCAGTGAAGTTGAATGCGGAATATGGTATGCACGCGCCATGGCAAGTTATGCATTGTTAGAGGCACTGACCGGCGTGAGGTATGATGCAGTGGATCAAACCCTGTTTATAGATTCAAAAATCGGAGATTTTACCAGTTTCCTTTCCACAGAAACAGGTTTTGGAAATGTCGGACTGAAAAAGGGAAAACCTTTCCTTAATATCGTTCATGGATTTCTGGATGTAAAAAAAGTTATTGTATCGGGTGAAGAACAACAACTTGCTAAACATACATTAGGGGCTGTCTCATTAATTGAAATATTATCAACCACGAAGGACGCCAAGGATAACACTAAGGACACAAAGTGCTGTCGTTTAGAAATATATACTTCGCGTCCTTTGTGCGTAATTTGAGTCCTTTGTGGTTAAAAACATTTATGAGACAGCCCCGTTTTTAAATTAAACTAAAATATATATGACTAAAAATAGTGTCCATTATAAAATTCGACTTGGCACATTAGTAACAACCATTGCGTTAACCGGATGTGCCGAAAAGACCCCGCCAAAACCCAATTTTATAATTATCTTTACCGATGACCAGGGTTATAATGATTTAAGCTGTTTTGGCGGCAATCATGTTAATACCCCAAATATTGACCAACTGGCTGAGGAAGGGATCAGACTTACTTCGTTTTATGCTCAACCCGTTTCTACTCCTTCACGTGCTGCGCTTATCACCGGATCATATCCAAAACGTATTGGTCTGGACTGGGGCTCAAACTGGGGAGTATTACTGGCTAACGATAGCAAAGGACTGCATCCCGATGAAATTACTATTCCTGAGATACTGAAAGAACAAGGTTATGCAACCGGTATATTCGGCAAATGGCATCTTGGTGACCAGCCGGAATTTTTACCCACCCGGCAGGGATTTGATGAATTTTTCGGAATACCTTACAGTCACGATATACATCCATATCATCCCTGGCTTGGCTTCCCTCCCCTGCCCCTGTATGAAGGCGAAAATATCATCGAAACTGATCCTGATGCCGATTATCTGACACAGCAAATAACCCAAAAAGCTGTTAAATTCATTGAAACACATAAAGGGTCTCCTTTCTTTCTTTATGTTCCGCATCCCCTTCCTCATGTTCCCTTACATGCATCACCCCCGTTTATGGAAGGTGTCAGTAAAGAGATAATAAACAAACTCGCTGAAGAAGATACATTAATCGATTACGCTACACGTGACAGTTTATTCCCTCAGGTTATTGATGAAATTGACTGGTCGGTTGGTGAAATTATCCAGGCCTTGAAAAACAATAAGCTGGATAAAAACACCCTGGTTATTTTCACAACTGATAACGGTCCCGGATCCTCCATGGCGAGTGCAAAACCTCTGCGGGGCAGAAAAGGCTCAGTTTATGAAGGCGGAGTGAGGGTCCCTGCTATTGTATGGTGGCCAGGTAAAATACCTGCAAATCATGTATCTGATGAGATACTCACAATTATGGACCTTCTCCCCACATTTGCTTTACTGGCAGGTGCAGAAGCCCCTCAGGACCGGATTATTGACGGAAAAGACATCTGGCCTGTTCTTTGCAATCAGCCTGATGCCCGTTCCCCTCACGACAGATACTTCTATCATGCGGGTAAGCGTCTCGCGGCAGTACGTTCAGGAAAATGGAAACTGCTCAGATCATCAGGAGATCAATTTGAACTGTATAACCTGGAAAATGACATTTCTGAAGAAATAAACCTTGCACACGAATATCCGGAAATGGTTCAGAAGCTCGAAAAATACATGCTGGACTTTGAAGAGGAATTGCTTGATTCTGCCAACATCAGACCGTATGGTTATACGGGGAAGGAAGCACCAGCCTTAGAGTATAAAGTTCAAATGCCCTGGATGACAGATTAAGGGCTGGGGGTGGACCCGGAAGACGCTAACAATTACATATTAGCACTATGAACTAAAAAATTGTCCCGCTCTGAGCCTGAATAAACGGCTATTAAGAATATACTTTTCTAACAAGCTATTTCAAACATTATGGTCATGAAAAATAAATTATATTTAGGCAGTAGTCTCTTAGTTATAGGAATAATGCTTCTTACACAATGTGATACGCATCATGGAGAAATCACGCTGGAAACCCTTCTTAATGAAATGATGGATCGTGAACAACTGGCAAAATTCCCGGAACCTGACTATACATTGAAACAGTTCAGTAGTTACGACAGAATGTCAAGGATCCCGGAACATTATACCTGGTTTGCCAATAGTGATAATAACTATTTCATTCGTACAGAATACAAAAATGAAAGGCGTGAATTTGTTCTTTTTGATGCAGAAGGCCCTGGTGCTGTAGTAAGGATTTGGACTACATTTTACAGATATGATAAAAAAGGTACCCTGCGCTTTTATTTTGATCACGAACCTGAACCACGCATTGAAGGAAAGCCGATTGACCTGATCAGTGGCGGAAAACTTGTTGGTGCTCCTTTGTCTTTTTCTGTTTCCGAAGAAACCGTTTTTGAACGATTAGGTCATAACCTGTATCTGCCTGTACCTTATTCAAAACATTTGAAAATAACATATGAATCGGATAGTATAGTGGATGCCAGAGATGGCATTACTGATAATCCGGTTATCACCTGGGGAGGAAAGATATTGTATTACCAGATTAACTACCGAACATACAAACCAGGAGTTAAGGTGAAAACATTTGAAATGCAAGATCTTACAACTTACAGCCAGACTATACAGGAAACATTAAATAAGATTAAAAACTGTGATCGGGGTTTTGCTGACCTGGAACTTCAAACGGAGACTTTTTCGAAAAAATTATATCCTGGATGGAAAGAACATATCACCATAGAGGGGGAACATGCCCTGAGACTGCTGCAATTTAGATTGAAAGCGGATAATTTGGAGCAGGCATTACGCTCTACCGTTATTACAGCATCTTTTGACGGGCAACGAACCATATGGGCTCCTGCGGGAGACTTCTTCGGTGCCGGGTACAAGATCATACCAGCCAAAACCTGGTATCAGGAAGTTAAGTCTGATGGAACTTTAGATGTTTTCTGGATTATGCCTTTCAAGGATAGCTGTGTGGTATCTTTTATAAATTATGGGGAGCAATATGTGGAAATTGAGGGAAAAATAGCTACATCACAATGGAAATGGGACAGCAGGAGCATGTATTTCGGTTCATCGTGGTATCAAAGTACACGCATGAATACCCGGGAAAAATCTGACATAAATTATACTTCCCTGAACGGACAGGGCGTGTTTGTCGGTGATGGGATTACCTTGTTTGATTATTCCCCAACCTGGTGGGGAGAAGGAGATGAGAAGGTATATGTTGATAATGAAAAATTTCCATCTCATTTTGGCACGGGCACAGAGGATTACTATGGATATGCATGGTCTCGTCCGGAAAAGTTTATCCATCCTTTCATTGCTCAACCCGAAGGTTCCGGAAACCTTGCTGCAGGTTATACTGTTAATATGCGCTACAGAACACTTGATGCCATACCTTTTCATGAGCGCTTACAATTTGACATGGAAATGTGGCATCCGCGGGATACAATAATAAATCATGCTCCTGTAACTTATTGGTATATAAAACCGAACGGCAGTTGTGAAATACAACCGGATTTTAAAGGCGTTAAGGAGAAAGTTATTTTAAGTCCGGATAAATAAATTCCTGAACTGTACATCTAACTATGTGATAGTATGAATTACACATGTTTTGCAAACACTAACACTGATTAGTAATAACATAATTAATATTTGTACGCATGAATCTAATTTCCTCAATTAAAAATAAGCTGAATACTTTTTCGTATCTGAGGATAATTTTCTCCTTATTAATTATTATATCTTCCTGTACACGATCAGATGATATTGACCGGAACTTTCACAGTCCCCCTGAATCTGTGAAAATGGGTATGTGGTGGTCATGGATTTCTGGCAATATTTCGAAAGAAGGAGTCATAAAGGACCTGGAAGCTATGAAAGCAAAAGGTATTACTAAAGTATTCATTGGCAACTTTCATTTGACTGATTTTCCCATACAGCAAGGGGATGTAAAACTGTTTTCAGACGAATGGTGGGATATCACTCATACAGCATTAAAAACAGCAGGTGAACTTGATATTGAGATTGGCATTTTCAACTGTCCGGGATGGAGCCAGTCGGGAGGGCCATGGATTAAGCCGGAGCAATCCATGCGTTACCTGGCATCTTCAGAGGTAAGAGTAAATGGCCCGAAAAAAATCAGCATTAAGATTCCTGTACCCGCTGAAGAATTCGAAGATGTTAAAGCACTTGCTTTTAAGGTTCCTGAAGAATATGATAAAATAATTAAAACCGGAAGTATGAAAATTTCTTCTATTCCTAATGTTGAATTGATTGAGCACATTGCTGACGGTCGCATGGATACGGAAGTACCTCTACCAACCGGACAACCTCTGATTATTGATTTTGAGACAACTGAATATGTTACTATCAGAAGTATACTTATTCACCCTGCTGAAAGGCCTATCCTGGCGAGAGGGGAGTTTTTTGTTAAGGATGGAGAGAATTATAAATCTGTCAGGAGTTTTATTATCGATCGTAGCAATCCCCGTCCTGAGGTAGGTTTTGTTCCTTATGGTGTAATATCTGTGTCTGTTCCCGCAACTACTTCTAATTTTTTCCGCCTGGTTATCAGCAGTGACAATAGCGGGAGCGGTATAAAAGAGGTATGTATGAGTGTTTCACCCAGGGTCGAAAGCTACGTGGAAAAATCCCTTGCAAAGATGTATCAGAAACCACAGCCTTCGTGGTCCGATTATAAGTGGACTGAACAACCCGGGGTGGATAATCCTGCAACGGTTATCAATCCATCGGAAATACTGGATGTATCGGAATTCATGGAAAAAGATGGTATGCTGACCTGGGATGTGCCTGAAGGAGAATGGATTATTTTGCGCACTGGCATGACTCCTGCCGGCGTGACCAATCATCCAACATCTGCCGAAGGAAGAGGCCTGGAGGTAGATAAAATGAGCGACAGTCATATACTGCACCACTTTGATTCCTATCTGGGCGAAATCATTCGTCGCGTTCCTGCTGAAGATCGGAAATCCTTAAAATATGTTCATATCGATAGCTGGGAAGTAGGCGGGCAAAACTGGACTGATGGATTTGTCGAAATATTTAAAAACCGGTATGGTTATGACCCTGTTCCTTATATCCCTGTTCTCAATGGATATGTTATAGGGAACAGGAATATTTCCGACAGGTTCTTATGGGATTTGAGGCGCATCGTAGCGGATATGCTTGCTTACAATTATATGAGCGGTTTGAGAAAGATCAGTAATGAGCATGGACTGATAACCGTACTTCAAAATTATGGACATTGGGGATTCCCCGGAGAGTTTCTTCAATATGGTGGACAGGGGGATGAAATTTGTGGCGAATTCTGGACTGAACTGGAACTGGGAAGTATTGAGTGCAAACTGGCTTCCTCCGCCGCTCATATTTATGGAAAGAATAAAGTGGCCGCTGAATCATTCGCTTCCGGTAGTATGCCTTATTCCAAATACCCGACAATGATTAAACACCGGGCAGACCGTTTTTTTACCGAAGGTATTAATGAAACTCATATTCTTACATACATTCAGCAACCTTATGATGACAGGGTTCCCGGGGTGAATATCTGCACGGCATGTGAATTTAACAGGCATAATACATGGTTCTATCAGGTTGATATGTTTATCGACTATCTGAAAAGAGCGAATTTTATGCTTCAACAGGGGAAATATGTTGCTGATGTTGCCTGTTTCATTGGGGAAGATGCGCCTGTTATGAATGGCATTCGCGATCCGGAACTGCCCCAGGGATATTCCTTTGATTATATCAATGCTGAGGTTATTCTGTCACGCCTCTCTGTTAAGAATGGAAGGCTGATTCTGCCCGACGGAATGTCATACAGTATATTGGTATTACCAAAATTAGAGACTATGCGTCCTGAACTTCTAAGGAAGATCAGGGATCTTGTTCAACGGGGGGCAGTGGTGCTGGGCTCCCCTCCTCAACGTTCCCCCAGCCTGGAAAATTACCCCGCAGCAGATCAGGAAGTACGTTCTGTTGCCGCTGAACTGTGGAACGGGGTGGATGGAATCAAAACTAAATATGCGAAGTTCGGCAAAGGAATGATTCTTTCAGGCATGAATATGCAGGAAGCCTTTGATCTCATTAATGTAATCCCTGACTGCAAGCTTACCCCGAAAGACCCGGCACTCTTTATCCACAGAACACTCCGGGACATAGATATCTATTTCCTTACCAACCAGAGTAATACTACTATTTTAATATATCCTGAATTCAGAATAAAAGGGAAAGCTCCTGAACTATGGAATGCTGTTAACGGAACCATACGGGATCTGCCGGCATATACTCAAAAAGAAAAAACCACGGTGGTTCCGTTAAAGCTGCAACCACATGAAAGCGCATTCATTGTATTCAGAAAAAATGCAGGAGCAGCAAAAAGTGATGAACTGCAGGTTAATTTTCCGGATCCTTCCCTCCTTCTTGAGTTAAAAGGTCCCTGGAAGTTGGTTTTTGATCATGAACAACGCGGACCTGCCGAACCTGTAATCTTTGAAGAACTTACCGACTGGAGTAAAAGGCCTGAAGACAGTATAAAATACTATTCCGGTAAAGCAGTGTACCATAAAACATTTGCATTAAAAGAAATTCCGGAAAAAGGACAGCTTTTTCTGCATACAGGGAAGGTTGCTGCAATGGCCAAAATACGTGTAAATGGCAAGGAAGCGGGAGGAGTATGGACTATACCCTGGTGGGTGGATATTAGCGATCTCGTAAAACAGGGAGATAATCTGCTCGAAATTGAAGTGGTAAACACCTGGGGTAATCGTTTGATAGGAGACAGCCAGTTGCCGGAAGAAGAAAGAAAAACATGGACATTTTGTAACTGGTATGTATATGGAGACAGTCAGTTACAGGCCTCTGGCTTACTGGGTCCGGTCCAGATTCAAAAGATTGACTATACCGTTAAAAAGTAAAATAAGTATAATTTAAATGAAACATCCATGAAAGCTTCAATCATTTTATTTTTAGGGTTTATTGTATCAGGATTAACAGGGTTTCCTGATTCCATGGCTCAAAGCACTACAGAAGAGTTTATTCACCCGTGCATCCCGTGTGAACAATTAAAATCGCTGGACTGGCCTGAGGTTAGTGTCAATGAAGCTATACCCGTTGAAAAGGAAACCACTTACTGCAAAATATCAGGTACGGTAGGTACTGAAATCAATTTTGAGCTACTTCTGCCCATGGAATGGAATCAACGGTTCGTTATGGGAGGTGGTGGAGGATTTGTAGGCACAGTGCAGAACATTGCTCAATACAAAGTAAATGAGGGCTATGCCACCGTTGGGACAGACACCGGACATAAAGGCCAAGGCGGGAAAGCAGACTGGGCGTATCTGAATATTGAAAGACAGATGAATTTCGGATACATGGCTGTTCACCGAACTACTGTTGTGTCAAAAGCCTTGATTAACCATTTTTATGGAACACCTCCATTATATAATTACTTTATTGGTTGTTCAAGGGGTGGTGGGCAGGCTATGATTGAAGCCCAGCGTTTCCCGGATGATTTTGACGGAATTGTGGCAGGGTGTCCGATCATTGCCTGGCCGGCAACCACTGCAGAATTTGTCCGGAATATGCAGGTGCTCTATCCCGATCCTTCAAACCTCACGAATCCTATGTTTTCACAGGATCATCTTATATTACTTCAGGCTGAGGTATTAGCCCAATGCGATGAAATTGACGGTTTGAAGGATAATATCCTTAACGACCCAAGAGAATGTGACTTTGATTTCTCAAAATTACCCAGGTGTAAGAAAGATATAGAAGGAAATAACTGTTTTACTTCGAAGCAGATTGAGGCACTCAAAGTGGTGTATGAAGGCCTGGTAACCGGGGAGGATGTTATTTACCCCGGCTTCCCCTTTGGGTGTGAAGCTGAAGTATTTGGCTGGTTAAATTGGATTTTCGGTACCAGTGAACAGGCAAAATCAGGTTTCCCTTCAGGTCAGTTTGGGTTCGGTACCGAATTTTTCAAATATTTTGTATTCCATGATCCTGATTGGGATTACTCAACCTATGACTTTTCCGGTTTTACTGATGATACACGTTTTGCAGCATCCTTTTTAAATGCTGCCTCAACCGACTATTCCGGTTTAAAAAACGGGGGAGGCAAAATGATCATTTATCATGGCTGGAATGATCCCGCCTTATCGGCATTCACTTCAATTGAGCATTATGAAAAAGCCAAAACCAATGACCCTGGAATTGAAAATTATCTGAGGTTATTTCTGCTTCCCGGAGCTTTGCATTGCTGGGGGGGAGCGGGACCTGACCAGGCCGACTGGCTGGCATTGATACGTGACTGGGTGGAAAATGGCAACCCACCGGAGAGAGTTATACTCACAAAAGAAAGAGAAGGAAAGGTATTAATGACCAGACCCGTATTCCCCTATCCACGTATCGCTAAGTATAAAGGAGCAGGAGACCCTGATGACGAAAGCAGTTTTGTTGATAGTTATTAATAGCGATAGTTTGTCATATTTTTATATTGCGTTGATAATGAATATTTTATCAAATCGCTTCTGTTTTACGTATATTGCCAGTAATCAACAGTTTTGCGCCTTTGCGCCTTTGCGTTTTATTTTAATTTAACTAACTATTGTAACAAAAAAAACTTCAAAAATGAAGATTTTATTTTATATTATTATTCTTGGTAATTACTTCTTATTCTCAGTTGCACAACATCAATCCGGACATGTCATCCCTGAACAGAAAAATATTCCCGATGAATGGCTCGAAAGTTATAGAACCAGAGGAGAACAAAAAGTATATAAGGGTGATGAACTGCTCACGATAGGGATGCCCTGCGGAGGCATTGCTGCAGGACAGTTATATGTAAGAGGAGACGGAACCCTTGCAGGATGGTGGATCGCCAATAATGCCTACAATACCGGAAATGGTATTGATAAATATAAAAACTTTCAAACTGCACTGGGTCCCTGGAAAACAGCATACCAAACCTATGAACCAATAAGTTTTATTGAACAGGGTTTTACTCTTTCAATTAAAACCGGTAAAAAACAGATCTCCCGTAGTTTAAGTAAGAAGGATTTTAATGATATCAGCTTTATTGGAGAGTATCCCATTGCCACAATCACTTACAATGATACTGACAACCCTTTACCAACCGGAGTTTCTTTAGATGTATTTTCTCCGTTTATTCCCCTAAACAGCAAAGAATCAGCCATGCCGGTCACTATTCTCAGGTTCACTTTACGCAATACATCTTCTAAACCTTTGGAGGTTGAATTATCAGGGTACCTGCAAAACATGGTTATGTTAGATTTAAAAGACAGCATCAGGGGAGAACATCGCAACAGGGTCATCAGAGATCATGACTTGTCTTCATTATATATGGATTTCATTGAAGATGAAAGTTCCATTTCCGGCATGTCATTATTAGCAGACAACATCAGAAACCATGCATATTACGGCAATATGACATTAAGCCTCTTACATGAGGATGGGGAGGTTTTCCCTGACCTTGGCCCGAATAAATCTGATACAAAGCCTATAGGAAAAAAATTAACAGGTGGTGTAGCCTGTTCATTTAAACTTAACCCGGGAGGCATTAAACAGGTTACTTATCTGCTTACCTGGTATTTCCCTAACCGGCCTGCCTCAACAGTGGGTGATAACTGGAACAAAGCCATTGATCCTGAAGGAGTGAAAGTCGGAAACATGTATTCTAACTGGTTCAGTTCGTCTCTTGATGTTGCAAGGTATGTAAATGAACATTTTACACGACTTACAGAGGAAACATACCTGTTCAGGGATACTTATTATCATGCATCCACTCTGCCTTACTGGCTTTTACAAAGAATCATGATGCCCGTTTCAAACCTTGCAACAGAGACATGCCAATGGTGGGCAACCGATAAATTCTGGGGATGGGAAGGTGTAGGATCATGTCTGGGAACCTGCACTCATGTCTGGAATTATGTGCAGGCATTATCCAGGCTTTTCCCCGACCTGGAAAAAAATATACGGGAACGAACTGATTTCTCCACATCTTTCAGGGAAGACGGAGGGATATTTACACGAAACGGGACAGGGGATGTGTTTATGGACGGACATGCAGGCACAATCTTAAAATCCTACAGGGAATATCTCATTTCTGATAATATCCATTTTCTTTCCCGAAACTGGGATAAAATCAAAAAAGCTACAGAATACCTGATCACACAGGATGAAAATGAGGATGGATTGATTGAAAATGAACAATGGAATACATATGATGTCCGCTTTTGGGGTGCAAATACATTCGTTGGCGGATTATATCTCGCAGCCCTCAGAGCCGCAGAAAAAATGGCATTAATAATGGATGATGTGACTTTTGCTGAGAAATGTAAAGATATTTATACCTCCGGGAGTAAACTTTCTGTAGAAAAACTCTGGAATGGAAAATATTTCATTCAGGAGGTTGATACATCCAAATATCCCTGGGGACAATATGTTGACGGATGTTTAAGCGATCAGCTGTTTGGGCAGACATGGGCTCATCAATTTAAGCTCGGATATATTTACCCGGAAGAAAACGTAAAAAAAACATTGTCTTCCATCTGGAAGTATAACTGGACCCTCGATGTAGGTGAACATAATGCTCTGTACACCCCCATGCGATATTTATCTCATAAAGGAGAACCCGGACTGATCAATTGCACCTGGCCCTATAGCAAGCATTTGGATAAAATGGCTGTATTATACAGGAATGAAACATGGATAGGAGTTGAATACCAGGTGGCGACCAATATGATCTATGAAGGAATGATTGACGAAGGCTTATCTATTGTCAGAGCCGTCCATGAACGCTATAATCCGGTTAAACATAATCCATGGAATGAAATTAACGCAGGAGATCATTATATAAGAGCCCTGGCATCCTGGGGCGTGCTGATTGCATTAGAAGACTTCTATTATGATGGGAACAACAGGATTCTGTCCTTTAATCCGAAAATCCAGCAGGATAATTTTACGGGCTTTTTTACCGGATCAAGGGGATGGGGTACTATTAAACAGCAAAGGACAAATACAAGCCAGAAGAATACTGTAACAATCAGATGGGGAGAGTTGACATTGAAAGAATTAATACTTGGAATTAATATAATTCCGTCTGAAGTAACACTAACGATAAATGGTTCTGAACATTTGTGTGATTTTGAATTGCATAATGACCTGATCAATATAACTTTTGAAGAAACAACGATTAATAGGGATAATGAAATTGTTGTATTCATACGATAGTTCGTTAAATTAAAATAAAACCTAAAATAAATGACAAATGTATTTTAGAATCAAACCGCACAAGCAGTTTAATAAAATATTACCTATCAGTGTATTATAAAAGCATTACGTACTATGGTTCATCAAAAAGTCTGAAAATTTATTAAATTATTTTAAAATGAAAACAGCACGAAAACCAAGCAGAAAATTAGGGAGTCTGATGTTTCTGGCAATTTTCTATTTCACAGGATTATTTATATCCTCCTGTACAGAATCTGTTAATATTGAGCAGAGCTTTATAAAACCTCCCGATTCAGCGCAAATGAGTATATACTGGTACTGGGTTTCTGATAATATATCCCGGGAAGGAGTGATTGAGGATCTGAAGGCTATGAAAAGGGTGGGTATTAACCGTGCCATAATAGCTAACGTTGGTCATGAAGTAATGTACACAATTCCCTTTGGAAATGTCAAACTATTTACAGATGAATGGTGGGATATAACTCATACCGCATTAAAAACAGCCGGTGAGCTGGGTATTGAAATTGGTTTTTATAACTGTCCCGGATGGAGCTCATCAGGCGGACCATGGATTAAACCAGAGCAATCCATGCGTTACCTGGCAAATTCTGAGGTTTTTGTGAAAGGGCCTGAAAAAATTAACAGTAAACTCCCTGTTCCCGGGGAAGACTTTGAAGATGTCAAATTGCTTGCGTTCAGGATACCGAAAGATTTTGGCAGGAAAATAACGGAAGAAAATGCCAGGATTACTTCTGTTCCTTATATACAAGCAATTAATCACATTGCTGACGGTAAAATGGATACGGAAGTATCACTTCCCTCTGAAAAACCTTTGATAATTGACTTTGAGATAAACGATCCTGTAACCATCAGAAGCATTCTGTTCCATGTCGCTGAAAAGCCTGTTTTGGCCAAAGGAGAGATTTTTGTTAAAGATAAAACCGGTTTTCGCTCCATAAAGAATTTTGTGATTAATCGGAGTGATCCTAAGTCAAATCTTGGATTTAAACCTTATGGTGCTATTTCTGTTTCCATTTCTGCTGCAACGGGCAGGGTCTTCCGGCTAGTCATCAGTGAAGCCACTCCCGGGAGTGGACTCAAAGAAATTGAACTTTCTGTTTCTCCATTTACCGAAAGTTACATGGAAAAATCTCTTGCCAAGATGTATCAAGGATTCCAGCCTTCCTGGGATGACTATAGATGGGCTCCACAACCTGAAGTGGATGAAGCGGAGACTGTTATTAATCCATCAGAAGTTATTGATATTTCTGAATTCATGTCAACTGATGGAACTCTAACATGGGAAGTTCCGGATGGAGAGTGGATGATCATGAGAACCGGAATGTTACCTACAGGTATCACGAACCAGGAGGTCTCGCCCCAGGGTAAAGGCCTTGAAGTAGATAAGCTGAACAAGGAACATGTGCAATATCACTTTGATTCTTTCATGGGAGAAATTATTCGCAGGATACCTGCTGAGGATCGAAAAACATTGACATTCGCTGTTGTGGAAAGCTATGAAGTAGGTTCACAAAACTGGACAGATGATTTTATCCAGATATTTAAAGAACGATATGAGTATGATCTGGTGCCATTTATCCCTGTTTTAAATGGATATGTGGTTTCCAGCAGAGACTTTTCCGACAGGTTCTTATGGGATCTCAGGCGTTTGATCGCAGACAGGTTTTCTTATGAATACATCGGCGAACTGCGTAATATTTGTAACAAAAATGGTCTCTCACTTTGGGCTCAAAATTATGGACATTGGGGATACCCGGGTGAATTTCTGCAATACGGCGGACAAATGGATGAGATATCAGGTGAATTCTGGAATGAACGCGCTTTAGGAGACATTGAATGCAGAGCTGCTGCATCAGCGGCTCATATTTACGGGAAAAATAAAGTTTCAGCAGAATCTTTTACTGACATAGCTACTCCTCACTTCAGCATGTACCCTGCCAAAATGAAAAGAAGCGGGGATAAAGCCTTTGCTGAAGGTATTAATGATACTTACCTGGTTGTTAACATTCAACAAGCTTATAATGACAGGAAACCAGGAGTAAATTCACTTTACGGCAGCGAGTTTAATCGTCATAATATATGGTTCGATGAACTTGGTATGTTTATCGACTACCTTAAAAGAGCCAATTTCATCCTTCAGCAGGGAAAATATGTTGCTGATGTTGCATATTTCATCGGGGAAGATGCCCCTGTTATGAACGGTGTGCGTGACCCGGAACTGCCCCGGGGATATTCCTTCGATTATATCAATGCTGAAGTTATTCAGACCCGTCTCTCTGTGAAAAACAACAAGCTGGTTTTGCCCGATGGAATGTCATATAATATCCTTGTCTTACCCAAACTGGAAACCATGCGTCCTGAACTCCTCCGGAAGATCAAAGAACTCGTTAACCAGGGAGCAGTAGTACTGGGCCCCCCTCCTCAACGTTCCCCCAGCCTGGAAAATTACCCACATGCCGACGAAGAAGTACAATCTTTAGCAAATGAACTCTGGAACGGAGTGGATGAAGTCAATACCAGATATAAAAATTTTGGTGAAGGAATGGTCCTTTCAGGCATGAATATGCAGGAAGCTTTTGGCCTGCTCCATATTGTCCCTGATTGCAAGCTGGCTCCTGAAGACCCTGTGCTGTTTATTCACAGAACACTCCCCGATATGGATATCTATTTCCTTACCAACCAGAGTAACCAGACCATTGACATATACCCGGAATTCAGGGTAAAAGGAAAAGCACCGGAACTCTGGGAACCGATCAATGGAACCATCCGTGACCTTCCGGTATATATCATAAAGGAAAAATCTACAGTGGTGCCATTAAAGATGGAACCATTAGAAAGTGCATTTATTGTCTTCAGGAAAAAAGCAGGAAAAGTAATGAGTAATGAACTGAAGGTAAATTTCCCCGATCCTTCTGTAATTCTTGAGTTAAAAGGTCCCTGGGAGGTAGTTTTTAATCCTGAACAACGCGGACCGGCACAACCTGTAAGCTTTGAAGAACTTACAGACTGGAGTAAAAGACCGGAAGACAGCATAAAATACTATTCCGGCAAAGCCGTTTACCACAATACGTTTGAAATGAAGAAAGTTACTGAAAAAACAAAAATTATCCTTGATCTCGGTAACGTTATTGCCATGGCCAAAGTCCGTATAAACGGAGAGAATGCCGGAGGTACATGGGCTGTCCCGTGGCATGTCGATATCAGTAACCTGGTAAAATCCGGGGAAAACAGTCTCGAAATTGAGGTAGTTAATACCTGGACCAATCGTTTGATAGGGGATAGTTTATTACCTGAAAATGAAAGAAAAACATGGGCGACTTTTAACTGGTTTTTGTCGGGATATGCACCTATACAACCAGCCGGTTTATTGGGTCCTGTACAAATTCAAATATTTGACAATAACGTAAACAAGTAAAAGAGGTTTATTTAAATATGACAAACATGAAAGCCTCCATCATTTTATTATCAGGATTTATCGCATCAGGATTAACATGGTTTCCTGATTCCATGGCTCAAAATACTACAGAAGATTTAATACGTCCGTGTATCCCTTGTGAACAGTTAAAAGAGCTGGACTGGCCTGAGGTTAAAATTAATGAAGCAATACTTGTTGAAAAGGAAACCTCTTATTGTAAAATATCTGGTACAATAGGTCTTGAGATCAATTTTGAACTACTTCTGCCCATGAAATGGAATCAGCGTTTTGTTATGGGAGGTGGCGGGGGATTTGTAGGCACAGTGCAGAATATTGTTGATTATACAATAAACAAGGGCTATGCCACTGTTGGAACAGACGCCGGGCATAAAGGAGATGGCAGGAAAGCAGACTGGGCATATCTGAATATAGAAAGACAAATGAATTTCGGATACATGGCTGTTCACAGAACTGCTGTTGTTTCAAAACCTATAATTAATCACTTCTATGGCACACCTCCATTATACAATTACTTTGTTGGTTGTTCACGAGGTGGCGGACAAGCTTTGATTGAAGCACAGCGTTTCCCAGAAGATTTTGACGGAATAGTTGCGGGATGCCCTGTGATTGACTGGCAGGAAGCAGTGGCAGAATACACACGGAATACTCAGGTGCTTTATCCCGATCCGTCAAACCTCATGAATCCTATGTTTTCAAAAGAACATTTTGTATTACTTCAGGCTGAAATATTAGCACAGTGTGATGAAATTGATGGTTTGAAGGATAGTATTCTTAACGACCCGAGAATGTGCGACTTTGATTTCTCAAAATTACCGAGGTGTAAAAAGGATATAGGAAGGAATAACTGTTTTACTTCCAGGCAGATTGATGCACTTAAAGTGGTGTATGGAGATACAGTAACCGCAGAGGGATTTATTTACCCCGGCTTCCCATTTGGGTATGAAGCCGAATCTGATAGCTGGTTACATTGGATTTTCGGTACCAGTGAACAGGCAAAATCAGGTTTCCCTTCAGATCAGTTTGTATTCGGAACTGAATTTTTCAAATATTTTGTATTCCATGATCCTGATTGGGATTACTCAACCTATGACTTTTCCGGTTTTACTGATGATACACGTTTTGCAGCATCCTTTTTAAATGCTGCCTCAACCGACTATTCCGGTTTAAAAAACGGGGGAGGCAAAATGATCATTTATCATGGCTGGAATGATCCCGCCTTATCGGCATTCACTTCAATTGAGCATTATGAAAAAGCCAAAACCAATGACCCTGGAATTGAAAATTATCTGAGGTTATTTCTGCTTCCCGGAGCTTTGCATTGCTGGGGGGGAGCGGGACCTGACCAGGCCGACTGGCTGGCATTGATACGTGACTGGGTGGAAAATGGCAACCCACCGGAGAGAGTTATACTCACAAAAGAAAGAGAAGGAAAGGTATTAATGACCAGACCCGTATTCCCCTATCCACGTATCGCTAAGTATAAAGGAGCAGGAGACCCTGATGACGAAAGCAGTTTTGTTGATAGTTATTAATAGCGATAGTTTGTCATATTTTTATATTGCGTTGATAATGAATATTTTATCAAATCGCTTCTGTTTTACGTATATTGCCAGTAATCAACAGTTTTGCGCCTTTGCGCCTTTGCGTTTTATTTTAATTTAACTAACTATTGTAACAAAAAAAACTTCAAAAATGAAGATTTTATTTTATATTATTATTCTTGGTAATTACTTCTTATTCTCAGTTGCACAACATCAATCCGGACATGTCATCCCTGAACAGAAAAATATTCCCGATGAATGGCTCGAAAGTTATAGAACCAGAGGAGAACAAAAAGTATATAAGGGTGATGAACTGCTCACGATAGGGATGCCCTGCGGAGGCATTGCTGCAGGACAGTTATATGTAAGAGGAGACGGAACCCTTGCAGGATGGTGGATCGCCAATAATGCCTACAATACCGGAAATGGTATTGATAAATATAAAAACTTTCAAACTGCACTGGGTCCCTGGAAAACAGCATACCAAACCTATGAACCAATAAGTTTTATTGAACAGGGTTTTACTCTTTCAATTAAAACCGGTAAAAAACAGATCTCCCGTAGTTTAAGTAAGAAGGATTTTAATGATATCAGCTTTATTGGAGAGTATCCCATTGCCACAATCACTTACAATGATACTGACAACCCTTTACCAACCGGAGTTTCTTTAGATGTATTTTCTCCGTTTATTCCCCTAAACAGCAAAGAATCAGCCATGCCGGTCACTATTCTCAGGTTCACTTTACGCAATACATCTTCTAAACCTTTGGAGGTTGAATTATCAGGGTACCTGCAAAACATGGTTATGTTAGATTTAAAAGACAGCATCAGGGGAGAACATCGCAACAGGGTCATCAGAGATCATGACTTGTCTTCATTATATATGGATTTCATTGAAGATGAAAGTTCCATTTCCGGCATGTCATTATTAGCAGACAACATCAGAAACCATGCATATTACGGCAATATGACATTAAGCCTCTTACATGAGGATGGGGAGGTTTTCCCTGACCTTGGCCCGAATAAATCTGATACAAAGCCTATAGGAAAAAAATTAACAGGTGGTGTAGCCTGTTCATTTAAACTTAACCCGGGAGGCATTAAACAGGTTACTTATCTGCTTACCTGGTATTTCCCTAACCGGCCTGCCTCAACAGTGGGTGATAACTGGAACAAAGCCATTGATCCTGAAGGAGTGAAAGTCGGAAACATGTATTCTAACTGGTTCAGTTCGTCTCTTGATGTTGCAAGGTATGTAAATGAACATTTTACACGACTTACAGAGGAAACATACCTGTTCAGGGATACTTATTATCATGCATCCACTCTGCCTTACTGGCTTTTACAAAGAATCATGATGCCCGTTTCAAACCTTGCAACAGAGACATGCCAATGGTGGGCAACCGATAAATTCTGGGGATGGGAAGGTGTAGGATCATGTCTGGGAACCTGCACTCATGTCTGGAATTATGTGCAGGCATTATCCAGGCTTTTCCCCGACCTGGAAAAAAATATACGGGAACGAACTGATTTCTCCACATCTTTCAGGGAAGACGGAGGGATATTTACACGAAACGGGACAGGGGATGTGTTTATGGACGGACATGCAGGCACAATCTTAAAATCCTACAGGGAATATCTCATTTCTGATAATATCCATTTTCTTTCCCGAAACTGGGATAAAATCAAAAAAGCCACAGAATACCTGATCAGCCAGGATGAGAATGAGGATGGTCTAATTGAAAATGAGCAATGGAATACCTATGATGTCCGCTTTTGGGGCGCAAATACGTTCGTTGGCGGATTATATCTTGCTGCCCTCAGAGCCACGGAGAAAATGGCAGTAATAATGGATGATCTGCCCTTTGCTGGGAAATGTAAAGATATTTATACCTCCGGAAGCGGACTTTCGGTAGAAAAACTCTGGAATGGAAAATATTTCGCTCAGGAGGTTGATACATCGAAATATATCTGGGGACAATATGTTGACGGCTGTTTAAGCGACCAGTTGTTTGGTCAGACATGGGCTCATCAGCTTAAACTCGGATATATTTACCCGGAAGAAAAAGTAAAAAAAACATTGTCTTCCATCTGGAAGTATAACTGGACCAGCGATGTCGGTGAACATAATGCACGATATACTCCTTTACGATATTATGCATATAGCGGGGAACCCGGACTGATAAACTGTACATGGCCTTATAGTAAACATCTGGATAAAATGGCTGTATTGTACAGGAATGAGGTATGGACAGGTGTTGAGTATCAGATAGCCACGAATATGATCTATGAAGGTATGATTGATGAAGGCTTATCCATCGTCAAAGGTATCCATGAACGCTATAATCCGGTTAAACATAATCCGTGGAATGAAATTGAGGCAGGGGATCATTATATAAGAGCCCTGGCATCATGGGGGGTACTGATTGCGTTGGAAGACTTCTATTATGATGGTAACAGCGGGGTACTCTCCTTCATTCCGAAAATCCAACAGGATAATTTTGCTGGCTTCTTTACCGGATCAAGGGGCTGGGGTAGTCTTAACCAGCAAAGGACAAATACGGGCCAGAAGAGCACTATATCTGTCAGATGGGGAGAATTGACATTGCAGGAACTAATTCTTGGGATTCATATGATTCCAACTGAAATAACACTTATGATAAATGGTTCTGAACATCCTTGTGATTTTGAGTTGCATAATGATCTGATCTATATAACTTTTGAAAAAGCAACGGTTTATCGGGACAATGAAATTATTGTTTTGATCAAATAATAATTTTTCTGATAATAAGAAATGTAAAGATGTGTTTTACATTAATCAGTCATATTTTAACTTCAAATCATATAGAAATGAAAAAAAATCCAATTTTTTCTTTTTTATTATTTACAGTTTTATTACTGAGTTTTTCTTCCTTCACTTTTGCAGAAACCTATTATGTAAGCAGTTCCGGGGGGCAGGATAAATTTGATGGCTTAACAGGTACGCGTACCAAAGGTAATCACGGTCCGTTGAAACATTGCCCGGGAATGGCAAGTTATACGGGATCCGTGAGACTTATACCGGGCGATGTAGTTGTGTTTAAAAGAGGTGATATCTGGACGGAAAATTTCATAGCTAGTGTACCGGGAGTTACATATACTTCCAAAGACGGTTATGGAAAGGGAGATGCATGCTTTGACCTGGGAACCGGGGATTCCGGTTTGAATTATGGTATCAGTATAGAAGCTTCCCATGTTACAGTTTCACATTTAAAATTTACCAACGGAAAGCCAATAATTACTTCTCTGGATTGTCCCGACCATTCTGATATCCGTCCCTGTTCCCCCATCCTGGATTACAGGGATTCCGATCTGGCCAAGGCTGCGATAATAATTGCTCCTCCCGGGATAACTGTTGGAGGGGGATATTTAATCTCGGATTGGCCTGCTTGCATAATGGGTGTAAATTCCTCCGGGGTATCAGAAAGACTTACCCGTATTCTAGTCGATCATTGTAAGTTCATAGATACTTATCTTGGCGCGGTTTCCATCCGTTTCACCAATAACAGTACCATAAGTAACAATATCTATGGATGTTCTGACCTGGGGAATTGCTGTCCTTCACCGACTGTTTCGGCTATTTATTATGGATCTGGGACTGAGTATATTATCATTTCCGGAAATGATATCTCAGGAGTAACAGGAATACATGCAATCGCCGGTTCCCAGGCATGGGGATTTGTGCATTCTGAAATGCGATCGGGATCAATTTTTGTCACACCCAGTTATGTGTGTACAGATTGCGGGAAAAACTATTATTATGAATATGAAAATTACGAAACACAATTCCCGAGATATATACTTATCGAAAAAAATATTATTCATGACTGCTGGAGTATTGGAATTATGGCGGTCGGGGAATATGTGACAGTCCAGTATAATGAGATTTTCAACATGAATAAAACCGAATCACCTGTATTTTCTCCCCCGGTAGATGGGAAAAATGGAGTGGCCGGGTTTGGCAACTACATTCTTGGCGGAAGTTGCCTGTATAACAGTAATATTCGGTATAACAAGGTATACGACACGTATTTCTGGATAAAGTTCCCGGATTGTAACGGGTATCCCTGGACACCCTGCAATGAAGGAGATGCAATATACCTGGAATTCGCCTGCTGGGATAACAACTGGTATGGGAACGTGTTATTTAATAATGGAAAAGGAGGACTACACCAGGTTTACACAGGCAGAAATCATTTTTATCATAATTCATTATATCATAATGGTTATAAGCGTTTTTGGGCTGCGGATTGTTGCAATGCCCCGGTCAGTAGTTACACAAATAATCTGTTCGTGGATAACGGTGCTCCTCCGGACAGGACTGCCATTCTTATTGATGGAACAAGAATGAATTATGATATATCGGTAATTAATAATTTATTTTATGACTTTAATGATGTGACAGAATCCGGGAAACACATAGGTATCAAAGAAATTATGTGGCGGGGGAAGACTGAGAATTTCAGCCTATCAGAATTTGAAGCCCATGCATTAAAAAATCCTTCTCTGATATGTAAAGCAGTCAATAATAAATGGATTAACCCAATGTATGTTAATCCTTCATACCTGTCAGCAGAATGTGATCTGCAATTGCAGGAAGGATCCCCTGCTATTGATGCCGGAGGGAATGCACCTGCCAACTATAAAGTTGATTTTCCCGGCAACCCCATTTACGGACCTCCCGATATAGGTGCTTACGAATACCAGCCCCCCTATACAATGGGAGTTGACAAATTAAATATTGAAGCTGGAATAAGAGTATATGGAGATGAAAAATTCCGGAATTTAAGCACTCCGGGGGCATTAACCGCAAATTTATCAGTTTCCATTGAAGGCTCTGACAAAATAAAATGGCTTGATATAAAAATTTCTGAATGGCAGATTTCCGGAAATTACAAAAAAGCCTGGACCGAATCCACTGATATAAATCCCGGCAATACGATGCATGTGGCAGGTGATCTGAAAAAAAATACCTACTATATAGTTAAAGTAAATAATATCCCCGGATGGTACATAACCGGTACAGAATGTAATAAAGGTATATGCCTGTCTGATGACTCAGGTATGATAACTTTCACCTATACAGGAGATTATTCTTCACCCCGGGAATTTGTTATCGAAGAATCAGATAAAATACTCTCGCTAATACAGTAGATAAGTTAAAATATTTTTCAGGCATGAAATATTTTAATGATTAATTCTGATTATGTGTACATAAATAATAATCAATAATTTGCGCCTTTGCGCCTCTGCGTTTTATTTTAATTTAACGAACTATTATTAATAACAATTTAAAATTAATTGATCTATGATAAGAAGAAAATTCGTAAAAAATGCCGGACTTGGTATCTTGAGTACGGCAATACATCCTGGGGTAGGATTGTATATGGATAATAGAATTCCATCTGTTAAAAGAAATACCCTCACTGCGGCAAATGTAAATGATCACCTCAGGTCTTTATGTAAAATCAGTGAATCATCGGTGGACAGGATTGTTATCGGAAATCCCCTGACCCCGGTAAAAAAACTTGGTACAGCATGGATGCCCTACTGGGAAACCTGCAGGGAAGCCATCAAAAAAGGAGTGAACGTACTTGTTACGCATGAACCTTTATTTTATGGTTACTTTGAAATAGATGATAAACCTCCGACTCAGGCCAAAGAAGAGTACATGGAAGCTATTAACAGTAAGAAAAAATGGATACTGGATCACGATCTGGTAATAATACGTTGCCATGATGTATGGGATAAAATTCCGGATATCGGGATTCCTTTTGGACTGGGTAAGGCTCTCGGATTTTCCAATAATGATCTTATCCGGAGTATTCTTTTTTATAATGTTTACCGTGTAGAACCAGCCCCTGCCATTAAAATTGCTAAAAGAATTGCTGCAGCACTGAAACCTGCCAACCAACCTGGAGTTGCATTTTATGGAGATGAAAACTATCTGGTAAAATCTGTAGGAGTGGGCACAGGTTGTGGCTGCGATCCCATAAAATTTTCAAGCATGAAACCAGACCTCTTCATCGCTATTGATGATTCTATCAGAACATGGGTTCAACCAATGTTCTCAAAAGATACAGGCAGACCTCTGGTAGTGATTAATCATGGAACGAGTGAGGAATTCGGGATCCGGCTTCTGAATGAATACCTGAAAACAACCTACCCGGAGTACGATATCATCCATTTCGATCAGGGTTGTACTTATGGGTGGGTAACAATATAGTTTTTTCTTTTCCTTGTTTTTGTATGATGGCGCATAGGAATTCCCTGTGTCAAATAGTACATTTAAAAGATCAGTTTATCTATTGACATTATTTAGATTTTTCAATAGTTTGCAAGTAATTAATTAATCGTTTAAAGTTTATTGATCGCAAATTTCTCAGGAATTCAGTTATTTGGTCAACAAATAATAGTAAAGTAATAAAGAAAGTCATGAAAGAAAATTTAAAAGGTAAAAAATACGGTATGAGCAGAAGGGATTTCATCTCAACTTCTTCAATAGCTGTTGTAGGGATTCCTATGCTTCCATCATACTTATCAGGGATGGTGGGATTAAATAACATGGTTGAAATATTACCGGTTTCGCCTTTGGAAATGACAAAGATTAATGTTAAGATGATTAGTGGTTCTATGGTACATGAGGATGCATGGGAGGGGTCTTGTCGTTTCGGAGACCTGGATAAACTGACTTACAAGGCAGAAATGAATTCTTTACATGAAGGGCTGAAGAAAATGAAAGATACTTTATCAACGCTTAAAACCCCAAAAGAGGTAAAATTTCTTGAACCGGCTTTGATGCATGCCTGGGTGGAAGCAGGAAATCCTGATATTATGCTCCCTGATAGCCAGTTAGATGAACTTGCCATGGATAATAAAATAGTTGATCTATATGTTACAGGTTCTCCATTTATTGGATACCATATTGCCAGGAGGTACAGAAAACCGGTATGTATATTGCAACCTTCCGGATGGGGTGTGGATGGCCCAGCCGGTATACGTTTATTAGGAGTTGAAGCTTATCATGCAACCAATTGGGAGGAACTATTTGAAATAATACGGTTAATGAGGGTAAGAAATGCATTCTCAAATACGAAGTTGTTGAATATCACTAATTTTCCTGGTCGTGTTCCATGGGGAGTGATCAGTAATAATTGCAATCTGGATGCAGTTAAAGCTAAGTATGGAATTGATTATGAATATATGAATTATCGGGACTTTTTCGGCTACATCGATGACTTTGAGCAAAACAGGGAATTCCAGAATTATGCTGATGATATCGCTGGTAAGTTGTTGAAAAATGCCGGATCAAGCAACATGTCGCATGACAATATTGCTAAATCAGTTATGTTTTATCTGGCCACAGCATCAATGATGAAAACACAAGCTTGTAATGCATTTACCATTGAGTGTTTTGAATTATGCAGCTCACTGAATCCCTGGAAAAGAAAGTTTACTCCCTGCCTGACACATGCTCTGCTTAAGGATTCTGGCATACCCTCTGTATGTGAGGGAGATATTAATGCATTACTTGCAATGATGGTGCAAATGTACCTTTCAGATAAAGCCATTTACATGGGCAATCCAAATATTGATAAAAATAATAATTATCTAAATATCGCTCATTCCGTAGCTTCTCTAAAAATGTCAGGATTCGACAAACCTTCATCGGAATATGATATACAAAGTTTTATGAGAGCTGGTTATGGGGCGACATTAAGGCATAATTTCAGTCAAAACGAAGGCGAAAAAATAACTATAGGGAGATTTGATCCTACCGGCTCCAGAATGCTTATATCCGTTGGAGAAGTTATAAATAGCGATAATGGTCTTGCAGGTTGTGGCTGTGCAAATAATGTGTCAATGAAAATACCCAATGGACGTGCTTTCTGGAAGGCATCACAAAATTACGGACATCATCTTGCATTTGTCTATGGCGATTATACACAGCAGATAGAAGATCTGGGTGAATTAATGGGCTTCGGGGTTGAAAACATAAAATAAATTAAAACCAGGTTCTTTAACTATTGCTAAATAGTGTCTGAAAGAAAACTCAATATTTTCGCATGTGCTTGATAAGAGAACGTCAAGGGCAAGGCATGCGATGCCTGAAAGACAGGAGTTTACTAAACGTAAATGACTGTCTTGAAGGCGAGCATAACACAGCTATTGGCGTTTTCTTGCAAGCACTAAATAGAATTTGATCATCTGAAATTTATAATCAGGAAAATGATAGCTGACACATTCAATCTCATGATCGTTATTAACGATCTATGTCAAAATGTATATTCAAAAGATCAATTTATCTATTGACATTATTTAGATTTTTCAATAGTTTGCGTATTATTATTTAATCGTTTAAAGTCTATGAAGAGATATTTCGCTATTTGTTTTCTGGCTTCATTAATATTATCCTCGCTCAATGTCAGGATTTTTAGCCAAAATGAACTTTTTGATCTCAACCACAACCTTAAATCGCGCTCTGTCTCATTTGAGAATCCCACAGGTGAACGAGGTAAAGGGGGCATGACAGCTCATGAATTACTAGGTGCCGGACGAAAAGGTGATGCCAACAGAACGATCGCACCCGGAGAAACAGTTGTTCTATGCGATATAAAAAATTCCGGCACAATCCGTCATATATGGATGACAGGCACTTTCTCCTGGCATAAGGATAATAATTTATTTAGAAGCACAATAATACGCACCTATTGGGATGGCCAGAAACATCCGAGTATTGAATGCCCCCTGGGTGATTTTATGGGTTTAGCGCATGGGAAAGTTACTTCATACCAATCAGCAGTCCATTCTGTAGGTGAGAATGCCGCCTTAAACTTCTGGCTTCCTATGCCCTTTACTGAAAGTGCAAAGATCACAATTACAAATGATTCAGACCTTCCTTTTGTTCTTTTTTACCAGATTGATTATACTATTGGAGATAACCACTCCGATAATATCGGAAGGCTTCATACATTGTTTCATCGGGAAAATCCAACAACAATAAAAAAGGACTTTGAATTATTGCCAAAACGCACAGGAACCGGGAGGTTTATCGGAGCTGTAATCGGTGTGCGCACATTACATCCAAGGTGGTGGGGTGAAGGTGAAGTGAAATTCTATATGGATGGCGATGATGAATTCCCTACTATATGCGGCACAGGTGCTGAAGACTATGTTGGGCTTTCCTACGGCATTCAACAAACTACCTTTTCTTATCATGGTGCTAATCTTGTTTTTATATCCGATACTGTAACACAGGCGCTTGATTTACAAAAAAATGAAACTGTTGATATGAGAAGAAATTTCATCTCGATGTACAGATGGCATATCCCTGATCCGGTTTACTGGGAAAAAGAATGCAGGGTAACCATTCAACAGATAGGCTGTTGCCCCCTATTATTTGAACGTTCTGATGACTGGTCAACTGCAACATTCTGGTACGAGCCTGTACCCAGTGCCCCATTGCCGGAACTGATTACCAGGGAAAAACGAATTACTGATCTTGATGAACTTTTTAAGTGATTCTAACGAACTATTATAATTAAATTATGAACCTAAGCTTAGACGGTAATTACCTGAGAATTCTCCTTCTGTTTTTCATGACACTTACAACATATGAATTACCGTCGTCTGATATTGAACAAGTATCAGTCAGGGAGATATCGTACCGGCAGATCTCCATGGAGGAATACATTAACAAGGTCACGGGTGGATGGCTGGGACAGGCTATAGGCGTATTGTTCGGACAGTACACAGAATTCAGATGGATAGGACAAATAGTACCTTTTGATCTTGAAGACTGGTGCCGGCCAAACTCCGAATTATCTGCCTGGTGGAAAAAAAAGGAACTGTGGGGAAGTAAGGAGTACTGGGAGAAGAGTCATGATATGCTGAATAATAAGAAATACTGGGAAATATGGACACCAGATACAATGCCTGACCAGGATGATCTCTATATTGAATTCATGTTTTTGCACTCTATCATGAAATACGGCCTTGATGTAACTGGCACGGAAATGGCGATGGACTGGATTAATTATCTGGACCCGAATCGGGTCTATGGTAGTAATCATCAGGCCTACCAGAATTTTCAAAAAGGGATCTTCCCTCCTTTGTCGGGACATCCTTCTAATAGCATATGGGCTGAGGCAATTGATTTTCAGATTGAAGCTGATCTATTCGGACTCATATCGCCCGGATTACCAGGACTTAGTAATGAATGGTGTGATAAAACCGGACATATGATGAGTTACGGGGATGGTGTTTATGCCGGTATGGCCATTGCAACCATGTATAGTGAAGCATTTTTTGAAAGCGATCCCCATAAACTGGCCGAATATAGTTTGAAGGTAATACCGGCAGAAAGCGGTTATGCTGAGATGATACGTGACGTTCTTGCCTTTCATCAACTTTATCCCGACTGGCAGGATGCATGGAATAAACTGGAAGAAAAATGGGGCACGAAAAAAGGAGAAATAGTCAAGGTCCATATTAATGGTGCATATGTTTATATGGGACTCCTTTATGGTGATGGTGACTTCTGGAAGACAATGAATATTTCCATGCGCTGCGGGTATGACAGCGATTGCAACCCGTCAAGTTCCGCAGGTATTCTGGGTACAATACTTGGAATGAAAGGAATTCCCGAAAAGTGGGCAATACTAAGGGATTTGCCAATAGAAAACCAGTCTATAAAAAAAATATACCAGGAGATAATCGATTGGGATGAAATAATACATGCAACGGTTGAAACTGGTAAGTGGAACATATTGGAAAATGGGGGATACCTGGAGAACGGTGTGTTTAATATTCCTCTTCAGAAGGTAAACTTGTTACCACTGGAGCAAACAACCCGGGAAGAATGACCTGCCCTGAGAATACAGGATGCAGCATTAACTGATTTTTATTTACGTAATAGGCTATGTTATGAACTATTGTTGCTGAATATTGAAAAATGAAATAAGTAACGGGTGACAAATGACAGGTGACAATTAACGAAAAAATGTTACCCGTCACCCGTCACACGTCACTTTAACTACCACCCACAATGATGCAAAAAATGACCACATAATACTATTTAACAAAGTAATGAAAAAACAATCAGCTAATTACAATATTGGATTCCCGGGTGCAGCAATTATTTCTGCCGGTTTAGTGTTAGCTTGTTCTGTTCACTGTAAAAAAGAAGACAAGGATAAACCCAACTTCATCATCATTTTTACTGATGACCAGGGTTATAATGACCTCGGGTGTTTTGGATCGGAAACGATTAAAACCCCAAGGATTGATAAAATGGCATCAGAGGGAATGAAAATGACGAGTTTTTATGCCCAGCCGGTCAGCGGTCCCTCCAGGGGTGCCCTGCTCACCGGCAGGTATCCATTGAGAATTGGAGGAGGATGGCTGACCCATTCCGATGAAATTACCATTGCAGAAATATTGAAAGATGCTGGCTATGCTACCGGTTGTATCGGAAAATGGGACATTTCCCAGCGAAGGTATCAGGATGGACTGGTACCCAATGACCAGGGTTTTGATTATTATTTTGGGACACTTGGTGCAAATGACAGAGGAAAGGTAGTCATGTACAGGAACAGAGATTCTCTTTACCAAACCGATGATATGGCAGCTCTGACCAAAATGTACACCGATGAGGCCCTTGAATTCATAAAGAAAAAGAAGGATGAACCGTTTTTCCTCTATCTGGCACACACCATGCCACATGTAGTGATCAATGCCTCACAGCAGTTTAAGGGGACATCAGAGGGTGAACTTTACGGGGATGTGATTGAAGAGATTGACTGGAATGCAGGACGTATTTTCGACCTGCTGTATGAACTTAGACTGGATAAAAACTCTTATGTTGTGTTTGTCAGCGATAATGGTCCTTGGTCCAACAGAGAAGACCATTATCGCCGAACCCATGGCGGACAGATTGCTACAGGAAGTGCCTATCCACTCAGGAGTGCTAAAGGCTCTCCATATGAGGGAGGATTCCGTGTACCATGCATTTTCTGGGCTCCTGGAAAAATTCCCGCAGGAAGTGAAAGCAATGAAATTATGTCCACACTGGATATACTGCCCACTTTTACCAGCCTTGCAGGTGCTAATGTTCCCACTGACCGCATCCTGGATGGATTTGATCAAAGTAAACTACTTCTTGGAAAGAAGAAAACGGGAGCAAGAGATATATTTTATTACCATGTGAGGGGTGAATTACAGGCAGTAAGAAAACGGAACTGGAAGCTGATGTTACCCAATCCTGTAATGGGCTACCATTATGTAAAGGATCCGGAACGAACAACACCTGAACTTTATGACCTGGAAAAAGACCTTTCAGAGCAAAACAACGTGGCAGCTGAATTTCCGGATGTGCTGAATGAAATGCTCGAATTAGCCAGTAAAGGACCAAATGATCCGGACCATACAGGCCCCTGATCTTTATTACATAAGAATTAATTATCTGATTAAGCCTGATGATTTATGAAGACAAAATTTTGTGTCAGTACTCTTTTACTTAGTGCATGCACTTTATCAAGCCAGTCTCTTAATGATTTACCAAATATCGTCATTATTTTAGCCGATGATCTGGGCTGGGGAGATGTGGGCTTTCATAACAGCGATATAAAAACTATATAACTATGAGGCATATTCAATATAGTCTTACCCTGTTCATAATACTGCTTGTATTCCAGTCATGTATTCATCCTTCAAATAAAGAAAAACCATCCCTAAGAGAATTTAACGGTGTTTACAAAGGTGAATATTTAAAACATATTAAATTCCCCTTAGGCGGCATAGGAGCAGGAATGGTTTGTTTGCATGGTACAGGTGCCTTTTCGCGTTCTCAATGGAATCAATTACATGAAGAGTTATTGATGTTTGCTGCCATTTCAGTAAAAGGAAAAGAAAACGGAGCTAAGGTTTTAGAGGGACAGGTTCCTTCATGGAAATACAGCAAGGGAGATCATGGGATGCATAATTCATGGGGACTTCCCAGGTTTGAAAATGCAGAGTTTACCGCAAATTTTCCTTTTGCAACGATCAATTTAATTGACTCTGATATACCCCTTGAAGTGAATCTTGTGGGATGGAGTCCTTTTATCCCCGGGGATGAAGATAATTCAAGTCTGCCGGTTGGTGCCATTGAGTATTCTTTTAAAAATACTGGAAATACTCTTATTGAAGCTGTTTTTTCCTTTCATTCTGCCAATTTCGTTAAATCGAGAGGGGGTACTAATGCTATTCATCCTGTTAATAACGGTTTTATCCTGTCCCAGGAAAATACTGATATATTACCCCCATTTAAGGAAAATTTTGCCATTTACACAGATCAGCCTTCAACGGTGGTTGATCATTGCTGGTATCGTGGCGGATGGTTTGATGCCCTTACGATGGTATGGAAAAATATACATGAAGGAAACCTTAATTCAAGATTACCGGTGGAGAAAGATGCTCCGGGGGCTTCTTTGTACGTGCCCTTGCAAATTGCTCCGGGAACAGAAGAAACTGTACGTCTGATGTTCTCCTGGCATGTTCCCAACAGCAATATCAGAATTGGAAGAGATCCTGAAGGCGCACCTCCCTGTGATCCATCTACTGATTGTTATCACCGGCCCTGGTATTCCGGAGAATTTGGCACTGTCAGCGAAATTGTAAACTATTGGCAGGCAAATTACAATGACCTGAAAAACAAATCAACACTTTTCAGCGATGCATTTTATAACAGCTCATTACCTCCCGAGGTGCTGGAAGCTGTTGCAGCGAATCTTACCATATTAAAATCCCCTACAGTATTGCGGCAACATGACGGAAGGCTGTGGGGATGGGAAGGGGCAAACTGCTGTCATGGTTCCTGTACCCATGTGTGGAATTTGGCACAGGCTATACCTCATTTGTTCCCGACACTTGAAAGAACCCTTCGTGAGACTGAGTTTAATGAAAATCAGGATGCTGTTGGACATCAGGCTTTCAGGGCGGCTCTTCCTATACGCCCCATGCCCTATGGCACTGATATATTTGGAAGGTTCGTGTATTATGCAGCAGCTGATGGTCAGCTTGGTGGTATCATGAAGGTATACCGGGACTGGCGGATCAGCGGAGATAATGACTGGCTGAAAGATATGTTTCCTAAAGTTCGGTTAAGCATGGATTATTGTATAAAAACATGGGATCCCCGTCATAAGGGTGTATTGGAAGAACCACAACACAACACCTATGATATCGAATTCTGGGGACCGAATGGAATGATTACAAGCATATACCTTGGAGCTCTAAATGCAATTAGTGAGATGGGACAGTTTTTAGGTGAAGATATAAGCCAGTATCGTCAGCTTTATCAACAAGGGAAACAACTTATGGAGTCGGAACTGTATAACGGCGAATATTTTATCCAGAAAATCCAATGGCAGGGTTTGAATGCATCTGATCCGGTTGAAGAGTCAAAAAAAAGGCATGGAATGAATTATTCAGAAGAAGCATTAACTCTTCTCGAAAAAGAAGGCCCTAATTACCAATACGGTAATGGTTGTCTTTCTGACGGCGTGCTGGGTTGCTGGTTAGCTCTGGTTTGCGGATTGAATAACCCTGTGGATGATGAAAAAACAAAAAGTCATTTGTTATCGGTATATAAATACAATCTGAAATACGATTTAAGCAAGCATGCTAATCCCCATTGGTTATCATTTGTGCCTGGGAAAGAGGGAGGACTTCTTATATGTACCTGGCCAAAAGGAAATATGCCCTCACTTCCAATTTTTTATTACAATGATGTATGGACAGGTATCGAGTACCAGGTTGCGTCTCACCTTATTTTTATGGGAGAAGTTGAGAAGGGACTGGATATTGTCCGCACATGTCGCGCCCGTTACGATGGCCGTAAACGCAATCCGTTTAGTGAAGCTCAATGCGGAGAATGGTATGCACGCGCCATGGCAAGTTATGCATTGTTGGAAGCACTTACCGGCGTGAGGTATGATGCAGTGGATCAAACCCTGTATATAGATTCAAAAATCGGAGATTTTACCAGTTTCATTTCCACCGCAACAGGGTTTGGAAATGTCGGACTTAAAAAAGGGAAACCATTTCTTAATATAGTTTACGGATCTATTAATATACAAAAAGTCATCGTTTCAGGTGAAGAAAAACAATTATTAACGCCTCACTTACAGGAAGTAACATCACTAAATATGCAGTTATGAATACAATAGCAAAGTATATGAAAAGAAAAAATACTATTTACCTTTTGGTATTTCAGTTTCTTCTGACACTTTCAACTGCAGGACAGGATAACATATTAATGGAAAGTCATTACGGTAAAGGGTTTAATGAAAGGATCCATACATTAAATAAGAATATCGCAGAAAAAGGTATTATCTATCTTGAAGTTGAAAATTCCTTTCTCTTAACCGGATATAGTTATTATGAATTCTACGACTGGGATTTATATTTTGAAAACCTTTATTTATCTTATTATGGAATCAGTGACTATTGCTTTACTAATTTCAAAGCATTTTTCGACAAACAATATATAAACGGTTTCGTTCCCAGAACCCTCATACATATCCAGACCCGATTAATTCATCATTTCAAACCTTTTATGGCTCAAATTGCGTGGCTTGGCTCATCACAAATAAATGATTTCTCATGGCTACTGGAAAAAGATGACAGGGGATTCAGAAAGTCACTGAAAAATATTTCATATTATGACCAACTAAAGTTATATCTTAATTATTGGTTTGATTATGAAGACTATGACCAAAATGGTCTGCCCGTTTGGATGGACTCTGAGCATAGTGGAATGGATAACCAATATGCCAGATGTGGTGAGATACGATTTGCTAAAGTTGAAGGAGTAGATCTTTCCTGTTATATTTATCGTGAGCTGATCTTCATATCGCGTATTGCTTCAAAACTAGGATTCCATGAAGATGAAAAAGATTTCATTAAAAAAGCATCAGATATAAAAATAAAAATTAATGATATCTTTTGGGATGAAAAGGATGGTTTTTATTATGACAGGAATGAAAGAACCGGAGAACTGGTAAAAATAAAATCAGTGGCAGCTTTTACCGTTTTATGGGGAGGAATTGCTGATAAAGAAAAAGCAGATCGGCTAATTAAAGAACACTTACTTAATCCGGATGAATTCTGGCTGAATTACCCTGTTTCTTCCTATGCCAAATCAGAACCAACATATATTCAGGCTCCATGGGAAGGTATTGGATGCAACTGGAGAGGACCTGTATGGATTCCCCTGAATTACATTATATTCCATGGACTTCTTGATTATGGATTCATCAATGAAGCAAAAGAACTGGCTGAAAAAACTTTTAAGCTTGTATATTTAGAAAATGAAGTTACCAGAGAATATTACAACGCAGAATCAGGAGATGGGCTGGGATTAAATCCATTCTGTGGATGGTCCGCACTTGGCTATTTTATGCCCCTGGAGTTTAAAACAGCTTATGATCCTACAAATCCGGACACAAAAATAATTGACATTGTGACTGAACTTTTAAAAATAGATTTCCCTGATAAAGAAAGTTTAATAAAATTTTAACCGGCATTAATGCCATAATATTTAAGTACTTTGACCAGATGTTGATTTTTAATTCGAGTAGATACAAATACCGGACATATTAAAAATTTATTCAACAGTACAATGCTGTGATGCATTGTTTTAATATCTGACATTTGATCATTTCGAAATTTAAAATGCAAAAAAAAGATTACGTGAAAAACTAAACTCTAAGTATATGAAAATAAAAGTATTATTAAAAAATAATCCTGATAAATTTTCTCTCCTCAAATGGATCTGCGGTTTGCTTATTTGTATATTATTTTCCTGTAATCAATCAATAGACAATGTTGAATTGGAGGAAATTTTCCATCTCCCTCCTGATTCAATTCAAATGAGTACGTACTGGTCATGGATGTCGGATAATATTTCGAGGGAAGGAGTTATCAATGATCTGAAAGCGATGAAAGAAATCGGGATCACCAGGACTTTCATTTCAAATATCGGGCTTGATGGCTTATTCGGTATTCCCTTTGGCAACGTTGAACTATTATCAGATGAGTGGTGGGAAATTACGCACACTGCATTAAAAACCGCCACTGAACTTGGCATTGAAGTGGGTATTTTCGATTGCCCCGGATGGAGCCAGTCTGGAGGCCCATGGATTAAACCTGAGCAATCCATGCGATATCTTGCTTCTACAGAGGTTTTGTTAACAGGACCGGAAAAAATAAGCAGAAAACTTACCAGTCCAGACGAAGGATTTGAGGATGTTAAAGTACTTGCCTTCAGAATTCCAAAAGAATTCGGGAAAAAATTAACAGCTGAGAATTTAAAGATTTCTTCGATTCCTCATGTTAAATATATTAATCACATTGCCGACGGTTGTATGGATACCGAAGTTGTCCTTCCCTCAGATCAACCCCTGATAATTGATTTTGAGACAACTGATCCTTTAACCATCAGAAGCATTCTGATTCATCCTGCTGAACGGCCTGTCAGTCTGAATTGTGAGTTTCTTGTAAAAGAAGGAGATAGTTTTATTTCGGTAAAAAATTTTGTAATTGATCGTATTAACCCTCGTATGCAGGTTGGGTTTCATCCATACGGGGCAGCTTCAATATCAGTCCCTCCCACCCCTTCCAGGTTTTTCAGACTGATTATAAGTGAAGCTGTTCCCAGAAGTGGTATCAGGGAGGTGGAGTTCTTTGTATCTCCCCGTGTAGAAAGCTATATAGAAAAATCTCTTGGAAAGATGTTTCCGGAACCACTTCCTCCATGGAATTATTATAAATGGCCTCAACAGCCTGAAACTGATGATCCTGACATGGTCATTGATCCCTCAGGAATATTGGATATTTCCGGATTCATGTCTGAAGATGGCACCCTGAACTGGGATGTTCCCGAAGGTGAATGGTTGATTATGAGAAGTGGTATGTTGTCCACAGGCGTAACAAATAATCCGTCAACACCTGCAGGAAGAGGTCTGGAAGTTGATAAGATGAGTGTTCAACACATACAGCATCATTTCGATTCTTTTCTTGGAGAGATCATTCGCCGGGTTCCTCCGGAGGACCGTAAAACATGGAAAGTAGTGGTTGTAGAAAGCTGGGAAGTTGGTTCACAAAACTGGACAGACGGATTTATTGAAATGTTCAAAAACCATTATGGGTATGATCCCACTCCCTACATACCGGTATTGAATGGATATGTTGTTGGTAACAGAGACATCTCTGACAGGTTTTTATGGGATCTGCGACGCATTGTAGCAGATAAAGTTGCATACAATTATATGGGAGGTTTGCGTGAGATAAGTAATGCCCATGGTATGACAGTCTGGCTTCAGAATTTCGGACACTGGGGATTCCCGGGTGAATTCCTTCAATATGGAGGACAGGCTGAAGAAACTTGCGGCGAATTCTGGACGGATCGTTACCTGGGAAATGTTGAAAACAGACTTGCTTCTTCAGCGGCTCATATTTATGGAAAAAACAAAGTGTCATCAGAATCATTTACTTCAGGCAGGATGCCTTATTTTGATTATCCTGCCAGAATGAAGCAAAGGGCAGACCGTTTTTTCACTGAAGGAATCAACAATACGCATCTTGTAACATTTATTCAGCAACCCTATGACGATAAAAAACCCGGGGTGAATTGCTGGTTTGGAAGCGAATTTAACCGTCATAATACATGGTTTTATCAACTCGATATGTTCCTCGATTATTTAAAAAGAACCAATTTTATGCTTCAGCAGGGAACTTATGTTGCCGATGCAGCTTATTTTATTGGGGAGGATGCTCCTGTCATGGCCGGTATCTGTGAACCGGAACTGCCCCAGGGATATTCCTTCGATTATATCAATGCTGAAGTCCTCCTGACCCGTGTCTCTGTTAAGAACGGGAAACTGGTGCTGCCCGATGGTATGTCTTACAGTATACTGGTATTGCCAAAATTAGAGACTATTCGTCCTGAACTGCTCCGAAAGATCCGGGATCTTGTTCACCGTGGGGCAGTGGTGCTTGGCCCCCCTCCTCAACGCTCACCAAGTCTTGAAAATTACCCCGTAGCAGACCAGGAAGTCCGTTCCCTTGCCGCTGAACTGTGGAACGGGGTGGATGGAATACATACAAAATATGCCAGATTTGGTAAAGGAATGGTTCTTTCAGGCATGAATATGCAGGAAGCCTTTGATCTCATTCATGTAATCCCTGACTGCAAGCTTGCTCCGGAAGACCCGGTGCTCTTTATCCACAGAACACTACGTGATAAGGATATTTACTTCCTCACCAACCAGAGCAATAAGATTATTACCATCTATCCTGAGTTCAGGATACAAGGGAAGGCCCCGGAACTTTGGGATCCTATCAGCGGAAGCATCCGTGAACTGCCGGCATACACACAAAAAGAAAAAACAACAATAGTTCCGTTACAGCTCGAACCTGATGAAAGTGCATTCATTATATTCAGAAAAAAGGCAGGACCGGCATTTAGTAATGAGCTGCATGTTAATTTCCCTGATTCTGATGTCCTTCATGAATTAAAGGGTCCCTGGAAGGTGATTTTTGATCCCGGACAACGCGGACCGGCCCAACCTGTGATCTTTGAAGAACTCTCTGATTGGAGTAAACGGACGGAGGACAGTATAAGATATTATTCCGGTAAGGCTGTCTACCACAACACATTTGAAATAAAAGAACTTCCGGAAAAAGGCCGCATATTCCTTGACCTGGGAAATCTCGTTGCTATAGCCAGAATACGGGTTAACGGAAAGGAAGCCGGAGGAGCATGGATCGCACCCTGGCGGGTAGATGTAACCAATATGGTCAAATCCGGTAATAATATGCTCGAAATCGAAGTGGTGAATACCTGGGCCAACCGTCTGATAGGCGACCATCAGTTACCTGAAAAAGACAGAAAGACCTGGACCTACATCAACTGGTACACACAGGAAGAACAACTGGAATCTTCAGGTTTACTAGGACCGGTGACAATACAAACAATCCCTTACGAAGGATATTATATTAAAAAATAAGATCCAGGAAAAAAATATGAAACCCTCATGCACTAACGTACACAAAAGGACATGAAACCTATGATTTATAATAAAAACAATGCCATATTCTGGATGGCTTCGCTTGGAGTTATCTCCCTGACTTCCTGTTCCAATCCTTTGACAAAACAGGATAAACCCAACATCATTATGATACTGGCTGATGATCTCGGGTATTCCGACCTGGGTTGCTATGGGAGTGAAATACCTACCCCTAACCTGGACAAGCTGGCTAAAGAAGGACTTCTCTTTACACAAATGTACTCCTGCGGAAGATGCTGGCCTTCCCGCGCTGCCCTGATGACCGGGCATTACCCCCGTGCGGTGAATATAGATCCATGGGACATAGATGTTAAATTTCCTGCCTGGGCAAAATTCATACCCCAGTATCTTGCACATCAGGGATACCGCTCCTACCATTCGGGGAAATGGCATGTATTTGGTTACGATATCGGAAATGCGGGATTTGAAAATTATTATCATAATGATGCAGGAGAAAGACATTTCACTCCCGATTACCATGTTCTTGATGGAGATTCATTGCCTCAACCTGACCTGGAGGACGGGTATTATTCTACTACCGGAATTACCGATTACCTCATCAGGTTTCTGAGAGCCCACCAGGATAAGTTTCCCGGGGATCCCTTTTTCGGCTACCTGTCTTTTTTATCACCGCATTTTCCACTGCATGCCCTGCAGGAAGATATTAACCTCTTCAGAGATACCTACAATGAAGGCTGGGACATTGTCAGGGAACGACGTTATCAGCGTCAGAAAACATCCGGTATAATCAACTGCGGGCTATCCCCCCGAATGCCGGAAGTAGTTCCGGGGTGGAACCTCAGAGAAGCACAATTACATTCTGAAATCGGTGCCGGAGAAATAGGAAGGGCAGTCGCATGGGAGGATTTGACACCGGAACAGAAAAAATTCCAGGCTGTAAAGATGTCCATTCATGCAGCCATGGTATACAGAATCGATCAGGAGGTCGGAAGGTTAATTGATGAGTTGAAGAAAATGGGAAAATATAACAATACTGTGATCATGTTTGCTTCGGATAACGGGGCCAGTGCTGAACAGATAATCCGTGGTGATATGCATGATAAAAGCGCTTCACCTGGTTCAGCGGCCTCCCATCTTTGTCTGGGACCCGGTTGGTCAACATGTTCCAATACACCCTTCAAACGGCATAAATATTGGATGGATGAGGGTGGGATCGCTTCCCCTTTCATTGTTTCCTGGCCGGCCGGTATTAACCCAAAAGGAGAACGCAGAACAACAATCTGCCATTTTATTGACCTCCTGCCCACAATTATTGACCTGGGTGGAATCGAAATAACCGATGCCATACAACCCCCGCTGCCAGGGAAAAGTCTGGTTCCTGCTTTCGGGAAAAATCTGGATATACCTCATCAATTGCTCCATTTCGACCATTTTGGTAACATGGCACTGCGTAAGGGAAAATGGAAAATCCTCTCAGCTGTACCTGATAACCGTTGGGAATTATATGATATGGAAACGGATCGCAGTGAATGCCACAACCTGGCAGATAATTATCCGGAACGTGTTGAAAGTATGATTAAAGAATGGGAAGATTACCGTGATTATTTAAATGATCTGATAAACTATTAAAGATAATACGGACAATCTTATAAAAATAGTTAAACTATCAGGCAGGTTAATCAAACCTGAAATATTAAACTAACGTGTGTGCGATATAATAATAAAGAATATTTAAGATGCACATTTTGTATTTTGACCTGACCCCCTCCCCGGCCGCCCTCAATTTTTCAAAGAAGGGGGAGAAGACTGGTTGCATATAAAGTTTGATAAATGAATTAGAAATAACCATATAAAAAGGTTTTGCTATTTATAACATGAGACCAATTAATAATACTTTGATTTTTTAAATAACCTGGCATCAAAAACCGGATACCAGGAAACATTGAATAAAATGCGTAACAAGCTCGATCACTGGAAAGAGACAACACAGGACTCCATTCCGGAAAATCCAAGACCGGACAGAGGGACACGCTGGAAAGGAATAATACAGTGCAATTTTGATTCTTCAGAAGATCCTTAATACTTTAATAAATTCTTTCTATGAAAAAGTTATTGTTTACTTTAATGCTGATTTCCATTATTGGTTGTCAGGCTAACAAACCTGCAGAACTCAAAACTAAAATCAAACTTCAGGCAAATTCATTTGATCTTGAAGATGTAAAATTACTGGATAGTCCGTTTAAAAGGGCTATGCAACTTAATAGAAATTGGTTGCTGGACTTAAAACCCGACAGGTTCCTCTATCAATACAGGTTGAATTCCGGATTAGCTCCAAAAGACTCCAGTTATGGCGGCTGGGAAAATATTTTTTCCGGACAAACCTTTGGCCATTATCTTTCAGCCTGTGCAATGATGTGCGCATCTTCAGGAGAGGACATCTTTAAGGAAAGGGTAAATTATATCATAGATGAGTTGGATACATGTCAGAAAGCAAATGGAAATGGATATGTTGGAGGAGTCAGAACCGGAAGGGAGTTATTTGCTGAAATTAAAAGTGGTGATATCAGGGTCGAAAATGGATTTAACATTAACGGAAGAAAGGTCCCCTGGTATATTATGCATAAACTTTTTGCAGGATTGATTGATGCTTATTTATATGCAGGTAATGAAAAGGCCGGAGATATATTAATAAAGTTATCTGATTGGACAGCGGATCTTGTGTCTGACCTTTCAGAAGAAGAGATGCAAAGAATGTTAATTAGCGAACATGGAGGCATAAATGAATCACTTGCCACAGTGTATGCAATTACGGGAGATATGAAGTACCTTGATCTGGCGAAACGTTTCAATCATAAGACAGCGCTCGATCCACTCGCACAGTCCCGCGATGAATTAGATGGTAAACATGCTAATTCCTTGATACCAAAAGTTATCGGAGCACTGGAACAATTTGAATTGGGCGGGGATTCTTCATTATTTAAAACAGCTGATTTTTTCTGGCGTACCATAGTTAATCATCATAGTTATGTGATAGGAGGAAATGCTGAACAGGAACACCTTGGACCCCCTGATCATATTTATGACCGCATAACAGACTTTACTAACGAAAATTGCGGTACATACAATATGCTTAAACTAACCAAAAATCTATTTTGTCTTAACCCGTCCGTAGAAAAAGCAGACTATTACGAGCGTGCATTATATAACCAGATACTGGCTTCTCAAAATCCTGAAACAGGTATGGTGTCCTATTTTAATGGTTTGGCCCCGGGGTATACAAAACATTTTTGCAGTCCTGATAAGTCATTCTGGTGTTGTACAGGAACCGGATTTGAAAATCACACAAAATATGGAGAAGCAATCTATTTTAAAGATAATCAGAATGGTTTGTTCATTAATCTTTTTATTCCCTCTGAATTGAACTGGGAAGAAAAAGGATTAAAGCTCATTCAGGAAACCAGATTCCCTTTCTCCGATGTAATAAACCTTAAACTGAATCTTAAACGTTCTAAAAAACTTACAATTAAAATAAGATATCCCTTTTGGGCTGAAAACGGATTTTATCTTGAAATAAACGGAAAGAAACAAGCCTTAACCTCCCAAAGAGGATCCTATATTGAAATCAGCAGAAAATGGAATGATGGTGATATAATTACCTGTCAGATACCTATGTCATTATCTTCAGAAAATGCATTGGGGAGTACCTCTGTTAAAGCCTTTTTGTTTGGACCTATAGTCCTGGCCGGCGATCTGGGGTTTGGTATCAATGATAAACCATTTCCTGTGTTAGTAAGTAACGATGTAAAAACAGATAACATTATATCCATACTGGATAAAGAATTATTACAATTTAACTTAAAAGCGTACCCTGAAGACGTAACTCTGATCCCTTACTTACTTGCAGGAGATAAAACTACCGTTGGTTATTTTCAGCATTATACTCCGTCGGAATGGGAACGCGAAAAGAAAAATTATTCTGCATTCCGGTTAAGTAAAAAACAACTTGAAGAACGCTCAGTGGATTGGATCAGTTTTGGTGATAAAAAGCATTTACAGGATCATCAACTAACCGGTAAAAATACAAAACTGGTAAACTATGGAGGCAAAGAATTCCTTACAACTGATAAAGGGGGATGGTTTTCCTTTAATATGAAGGTATCTCCGGCACAACCTATGGATCTGGTTTGCACCTATTGGGGTGATCCCGGTGAAGGACATGATTTTGATATTTATATTGATGAGCGATTTCTTACTAATGTATCAATACATGAGTGGGGAGAGAAATTCATCATGAGACACAATTACATGCCTTTTTATTATCATCTCAAATTTGAAGTAACGGTTACTTTCAAAGCGTTGCAGGAAAAATCTGTTGTTCCTGTGTGCGAATGCAGAATGATTACCGGAGATTCACGTATAGGGGGGCCGTGATCGGATCATGTATATAAGTGTTTTAATATCATTAACAATTAAACCATCGCCCCCAAAGGAGGCGGTTTTAAGAATACAACCCTCGAAAATAAAGATAATAACCCATTTTTAAAATATATACACATGAAACCCTCATGCACTGCCCCCTCCCGTCGTAAGGCTATTAAATTACTCAGCCTGAGTATGGGATATGTTGCCACGATGATCCCGTTATATGGTTGCAGGGAAAAAAAGCTCCATATTATTACCCTCAGCTTTGATGATGGTTTTGCCAAATCCAGTATCAAAACAGCTGAAATATATGAGAAATATGGTTTATCCGCGTGTATTAATGTTATTGCTACAGCCCATGAGTATAACTATCATCTCCCCAACGAAAAAAAAACCGGTGAATTTGGTGATTTCAATTTGTGGAATGATTTAAAATCAAGAGGGCATGAAATTATGCCACATAGTTATAATCATACAAACTTAACAAAGATACCTTTTGAAGATGCCAAAGAATTGATCATGAAATGCATGGATGTATTCAGAGAAAAACTTACAGGTTTTAATGCAGAAGAGTCGATTTACAATTTTGCCTATAATGCTTCCACACCGGAAATTGAAGAATGGCTTACAACACAGGTAAGAGCTTTCCGTACAGGAGGACCTGCCATTAATTCCTTACCTTATAAGGGACAGAAGAAACTGACCTGTATCTCTCATGGTCCTCAGAATATCGATAAGCATCTGGATGAAACCATAAACGGATTTCTGGAAGGACAATCAGGATGGTTGATCTATAATACTCATGGATTAGATGAGGAAGGCTGGGGTCCGGTTAGTTCTGTTTTTCTGGATGAGTTGATAGATAAACTCTCGAAAACAAAAACCGTGAAATTGTTGCCGGTGGGGAAAGCCCTGGATATGGTGAAATAATATTATCTTTTAAAATCTCAGTATTAATTAAATAATTAAAAATCATGAAAAGAATTATTTTAATCTTAGCAACACTCATATTAACTCTAAGCAGTTATTTTTCTTTAACTGCCCAGGTAAGTGACAGGATTGTGGGAAAAGACACAAATAGTCGCTATATAGGTGAATTGTACGGCGGCGGAGTGGTCTTTTGGCTTGACCATACAGGTCAGCACGGACTTATAGTAAGCATGGTTGATTTAAGTACCAGCCAGCCATGGAGCAATATGTGGGTTACATTAATCGGTCCTACGGCTCAGAGTGACTGGAACGGGCTGGATAATTCCAAGGCTATTGTTGAACAAAAAGGACATACCAGCAGTGCTGCACAAATTTGCCTTAATTATACAAATGAGGATTATGGCACAGGAGTATATTCCGATTGGTATTTACCAGGGCGTAACGAATTAAATGCTCTTTGGTGCAATATTAAAATCGTACAAAATGTACTCAATACCTATGGCAAACCAGCGAATCCATTAATTATAGGCCAATCCGGCTATTGGTCAAGTACCGAGGTAAGTGCACACAGTGCATATTCTTTCTTTATTTTTTTGGACGGATACGGATGCTACAGTATCTGGAAGGGTAATGGCATCCCTTTTAAGACAGCCTCTGTTCGTGCAATCAGGGCTTTTTAACTTATTAATTATTAAATAAATGTAAGATGAAATACAAGAAAAATTTCAGTATGATCAGAATTTTGTTTCATACAGTACTGTTCTTATTTATCTTTTCTTTTTTCAGTAGTGTATACGCAAAAACATATTATGTAAGCAGTTCTGAAGGAAATGACGCATATGACGGACTAACGATGTCATGGAGTAATGATATCCATGGGCCATTAAAACACTGTCCGGGAATGAAAAGTTACTCAGGCACTCTTATTCTGCAGCCGGGAGATGTAGTTGTCTTTAAAAAAGGAGACACCTGGACGGATAATCTCATAGCTTCTGTTCCTGGAGTCACTTATACTTCTGATCATAGTTATGGAACAGGGGAAGCGGCATTTGACCTGGGAACAGGAGAGACTGCCAGGAATTACGGGATAAGTATAGAAGCTTCCAATGTAAAGGTTTCTGATCTAAGTTTTACCAATGGAATGCCCATTATTTTATCTGATCGTTCATGTCCCGATACAACTTTTAGAAACCATCCCTGTACTACAGTTAGTGATTATCTGAATTCCGGTCTTGTTAATTCAGTTATTATAATCGCTCCCTCTGATATTAAAGTGGGACTAGGATATATGATCTCTGATGCGCCCGGTTGTAATCTGGGTATCAATTCCTCGGAAATATCCGGAAGGCTGACAGGAGTTCAGGTGGATAACTGCAGATTCATTGACACCTATCTTAACGGGATTACCGTAAGATTCACTGAAAACAGCATTATCAGCAATAATACCTATGGCTGTTCAGATCCCGGAAATTGCAGACCCCAACGTTACGGGCATATCACAGGTATTTATTATGGTTCCGGCACTGAACATATTACAATTACCGGTAATGATGTGTCAGGAGTATCCGGATTTGCTGCCATTGCCGGGGCTCAGGCATGGGGATTTGAGTTTGCAGAAATGAGACAGGTTCCTGTTACTCCCAGTTATGTTTGCACGGAATGCGGAAAAAATTATTATTATGAATATGAAAACTATGCTAACGACTTTCCCCGGAATATTACTATCGAACATAACCGGATTCATGACTGCTGGAGTATTGGAATTATGGCAGTGGGTCAGTACATAATAGTCCAGCATAATGAAATATATGATATGAACAAAAACGAATCCCCTTTTTATAAACCTCCCCAGGATGGAAAGAAAGGAATAGCAGGGTATGGTAATTACATGCTGGGCACAAGTTGTTTGTATAATAGTGTTGTCCGGTACAATAAGATATATGATACCTATTTCTGGATTAAATATCCTGATTGTTACAATTATGAAGGGTTCAGTCCATGTCATGAGGGAGATGCCATATACCTGGAATTTGCCTCCTGGGATAATGTCTATTACGGAAATACAATATTTAATAATGGTAAAGGCGGCATCCATCAAATTGTCGTAGGCAGGAATCACTTTTATAATAACACCTTGTACCATAATGGATTTATGAGCTGGTTCTGTACAGATTTCGTTGAAGCTCCCATGACTTCATTTTCAAATAATCTTTTTGTTGATAATGGTAATCCTTTAAGAAACAGGGTGGCTATTCTGATAGAAGGTACATACATGAATTATGATCTGTCATTCATCAATAATATATTCTTTGATTTTAATGACATCGCAGAAACAGAAAGACATTTTTCGATGAGAGATGTTCAGTATTATAGTCCCAGAAAGCATTATACTTTATCAGAATTTAAAGCCTATGCCCTGGAGCATCCTTCACTCTTCCGTAAATTTGACTTCAATAGATGGGACAATCCGGTTTTTAAAAATCCTTCCTATTTATCAGCTGATTGTGATCTGAGACTGCAGGAAGGTTCCCCTGCCATTGATGCCAGCATGGATACCCCTGCTGATTACACTGCTGACATACTTGGCAATCCCATCTATGGCCCTCCCGATATTGGCGCATACGAATACCAGCCACCCTATACTATGGGTGTAGATAAAATAAATATCAATGCCGGAGCCAGAGTATATGGAGATGAAAAATTCCGTAACCTGAGAACCCCCGGTGAATTAACCGCAGACCTGTCAGTTGCTGTTGATGGCTCGGATAAAGCCGACTGGCTGGATATACATATTACAGGGTGGCAGACTTCGGACACCTATGCCAGGGCATGGACTGAATCTTCGCAAAGAAATATCGGAAATACAGAACATGTCGTGGGCGGCCTGGAAAAAAACAAATACTACCTTGTTAAAGTAAACAATGTGACTGGTAAAAACATCATAGGGCCTAAATGTACTAATGGAGTATGCCGTGCCGGTAAAAACGGGCAGATAACCTTCACATTCACCGGTGAGTATTCCTCTGAGAATAATTTTACTGTTGAAGCTATTGAGAAAAAAGCTGCTGTTGCTTTAATGAAACCTTAATAATCAAATCTGTAAATCATGAAACCATTACGCCTTCTTATCTTATTATTTTTATTTTGTGCCGGCTTTACTTTAGCCTGGGGACAAAAAGGAAAAAATACTCCGACCTCTTTGAGCAACGGACTTTTAAACAATGCCTGCATTATCAGGGATTATGAAAGTAAGCGTGCATCCAGCTGGGACAGCACGGGAGCAAATAAAGACTCCCGGAGTATTGAACCTGGTGCTACAATAGTTTTGATGGAGGAAGCCGGTGCAGGATGCATCAAACGCTTTTACTGGACATACATCTCCTGGAATGAATCAGAAATAATTAATTTCTTCAGGGGACTGGTCCTGAGAATGTACTGGGACAAATCTGATATTCCGAGTGTGGAAGTACCGTTGGGTGACTTTTTCGGGATCAGTAACGGAATGGTAAGGCCTGTCGAATCACTGGCATTCTCAATCAATTATGGAATACCAAATGCTTCATGGGGATTTACATGTTACCTTCCAATGCCTTTTGCCAGTGGTGCCCGGATCGAAATTGAAAACCAGGGGAAAGTAAAGATACCAATGATATGGTATCATATAGACTATGAATTATATAAGGACCCCTCAACCCTGCCGGAAGGAACTGGGAGATTACACGCTCAGTGGAACAGGGTGAGTCCCGTAAAAGAGGCTCCCGAACCCATGGACTGGACATCCGGAAACCTCAGTGGAAATGATAATTATACCATTCTCGAAACTACTGCCAACGGCCAGTTTGCAGGATATTTCCTCACAGTGGTTAACCACGAACGTGCCTGGTGGGGTGAAGGAGACGATATGATCTTTATCGATGGCGAAGGCTTCCCCCCAACCATACACGGAACAGGCACAGAAGAGATATTCGGTGGAGGGGCATGCCCGGACAGAGAATACTCAGGCGCCTATACAGGATTCCATTGTATTGAAAACCGTCAGGGATACAAGTGGTGGGGTGTCAACGGAATGTACCGGTTTTATCTTGCCGATCCGATCCGTTTCAAAAAATCCATCAGGGTAACTATCGAGCAGGGACATAATAATGATAAGGCTGGTTTTAATGATTATTGCAGTACAGCATTCTGGTACCAAAGGGGAGTAAACTCTGCCAGACTGACATTGCCTCCAATAGAAAAACGGGAGTTGAATTTTAAATAAATTATTATACACCCGACAGGAACCTGAAGCTCCATAAACCAGTCTCAGTCGAACACTCTCTTAAAATGGATATGACCTTTCATTATATCCGGAATAATTATCTATGTGATTATATCTCCAGTATCAAAAAGTATATTTAAAATATCAATTTATCTATTGACATTGCGTATCGTTTTTAATACTTTTTAAATTTCTTTTAATCGTTTAATTAAAGATATTATCAAAAGCGTATCATTTTAAAATATCACACAAGTAAAATTAATCCAAATGAACCCCATGAAAAAAGTCGTTATGTTTTGGCTTTTGTTTGTATCATTATTATTCGTATTTATTAATACGCTACATGCAAAAACATATTACATCAGCAGTTCTGACGGAAATGACAGTTACAACGGATTAACCATGTCGTGGAGTAATGGTATTCACGGACCACTTAAACATTGCCCGGGAATGCAAAGTTATTCAGGTATCATTCAGTTAGAACCAGGAGATGTAGTTATCTTCAAAAAAGGAAATACCTGGACAGATAATTTTCGTGCCACTGTCCCGGGGGTAACCTACACTTCCGATCCTGGTTATGGAATAGGAGAAGCGGTTTTTGATCTTGGAACAGGGGAAACCGGTAAAAATTACGGAATAAGTATTGAAGCTTCCAATGTAAAAGTCTCCGATTTATCTTTTACCAGAGGAAGGCAAATTATTATATCTGATCCCCAATGTCCCGATACAACCTTCAGGAATCACCCTTGCACTACTGTTATGGATTATCTGAATTCCGGTCTGGTTAACTCATCCATCGTAATTGCCCCCTCTGATTTAACCGTGGGATTAGGATATATGATTGCTGATAATTCGGGTTGTTTTTTAGGAATCAATTCCTCGGAAATAACCGGGAGACTTACCGGAGTTCAGGTGGATAATTGCAAATTCATTGACACCTATCTAACTGGTATTCTCGTAAGATTTACCGAGCACAGCATCATCAGCAATAATACTTATAGCTGTTCTGATCCGGGTAATTGCTATCCGGCACCTCATGTTACAGGTATTTATTATGGTTCAGGAACAAATCATATTACCATTACAGGAAATGATGTGTCCGGTGTTACTGGTTTTGCTGCTATTGCCGGAGCACAAGCCTGGGGATTTGAAGTTTCGGAGATGAGCCGGTTTCCGGTAACTCCCAGTTATGTGTGCACAGATTGCGGAAGGAATTATTATTACGAATATGAAGATTATGCAACTATGTTCCCGCGAAATATTACAATAGAACACAACCGGGTTCATGATTGCTGGAGTATAGGGATTATGTCAGTGGGACAGTACATAACAGTCCAGTACAATGAAATTTATAACATTAATAAAACCAAGTCCCCGAGATTTTCTCCCCCGGTGGAAGGTAAGCTGGGAATAACAGGCTATGGTGGTTATATGCTGGGTACAAGTTGTTTTTATAACAGTGTTATCCGGTACAACAGGGTTCACGACACTTTTTTATGGTTTAATTATCCAGACTGTTCAGGATTTCGGTGGAATCCATGTGTTGAGGGAGATGCCATTTACCTGGAATATGCCAGTTGGGATAACCAGATCTATGGGAATATGGTGTACAATAATGAAAAATGCGGCTTCCATCAAATCGTTGTTGGCAGAAATCATTCTTATCATAATACTTTCTATAATAATGGATCAAAAGGCTGGTCTGCTGTAGATTTTGTTGAAGCTCCCTCCAGCGCCCTTTCAAATAACATATTTGTTGATAATGGAAACCGATCCGGAGACAGGCTGGCTATTTTAATAGATGGCACATCCCGAAACTATGATCTTTCTGTAATCAATAATCTTTTCTATGATTATACAGGTTTGACGGAAAATGATAAACATATTGCAGTAAGAGAGATTCAATGGCGGAGTAAAAAAGAATACTATACCCTGTCAGAGTTTGAAGCATATGCCCTTGAAAATCCATTACTCCTGAGCAAAGCTGTTTATAACCGCTGGGGTGATCCATTATTTAAAAATCCGTCATATAAATCAGCAGAATGTGACCTTAGACTGCATGAAGGCTCCTCTGCCATTGATGCCGGCAGGGATACTCCTGCCGATTATACTGCTGACATACTTGGCAATCCCATCTACGGTCCTCCCGATATCGGTGCATACGAATACCAGCCACCCTATACTATGAGTGTGAATAAAATTAATATCAACGCCGGAGCCAGAGTATATGGAGATGAAAAATTCCGTAACCTGGGAACACGCGGTGAATTAACCGCAGACCTGTCAGTTGCCATTGATGGCTCCGATAAAGCAGATTGGCTGGATATCCATATTACCGGGTGGCAGACTTCGGACACCTATGCCAGGGCATGGACTGAATCTACACAAAGAAATATCGGAAATACAGAACATGTAGTTGGCGGCCTGGAAAAAAACAAATACTACCTTGTAAAGGTAAACAATGTGCCAGGAGAAAATATTATTGGCACTAAATGCACTAATGGAGTATGCCGCGCCGGTAAAAACGGGCAGATAACTTTCACTTTTACAGGTGGCTATTCCTCTGACAAGGATTTTACTGTTGAAGCTATTGAGAAAAAAGTTGCTGTTGTTTTAATGAAACCTTAAATAACACTTTTCTAAAACAACCAAAAAATATAAAAATATAATACCCATGAAAGTAATACAAAAACTTCTCGTCCTTATACTTATTACAGTATTGGTCATTGCAGGATGCAATTCATGCAGGTATCATTCCCCGAAAGATATTGTCCATCCCTTTGACCTGAAATGCGAATACCTGAAAAATCCTCTTGGTATTGATGCTGTCAATCCGCGTTTAAGCTGGAAACTGAAGTCAGAACAACGAGATCAGCATCAAACAGCTTATCAGATCATTGTTTCCGGTTCATTAGAGAAATTAAATAATAATGAAGGGGATTTGTGGGATACGCAAAAAATGCAGTCTGATAACTCAATCAATATTAAATATTCAGGAAAACCATTGACATCAAGACAGGAATGCTACTGGAAAGTTAAAGTCTGGGATAAAAACAATAAAGAATCTGCATGGAGTGAACCGGCATTCTTTACTCTTGGTCTGTTGCAGCCGTCCGACTGGAAAGGTCAATGGATCGGATTAGATAAAGGAGTAGGAACTGATAAACCCAAACAGGTAAATTCTAAAATATCTGCACGGTACCTGCGTAAGGAGTTTGAAACTTCACATGATGTTGTAAACGCCACTGTTTACTTATGCGGTCTTGGCTTGTCGGAACTTTACATTAACGGAGAAAGAATAGGGGATGCGGTTCTTTCGCCTGCTCTTTCAAATTATGATACAAGATCGCACTATGTTACATACGACATTACAAATACGATAAAAAGAGGGGGAAATGCAATCGGTGTTGTATTAGGTAGTGGGATGTTTTTCCCGATAAGATACCGCGAAGGTTTTTATGAAGGGTATGGATTTCCGAAAATGATTGTTCAGCTGGAAGTTCAATATACGGATGGAAATTCAGACCTGATTGTCAGTGATAACACATGGAAGCTCACGGCCGATGGCCCAATCGTATTCAACAATGAATACGATGGTGAATATTATGATGCAAGAAAAGAAATGCCAGGATGGAATAGCATTGGATTTGATGACAGCGGCTGGATAGAACCGGAACTGGTAAAACCCGCTTCCCCTGTATTAAGTGCGCAAATGAATGAGCCTATAAGAATCACAGAGATCATC
>ENA-ORXD01000282-ORXD01000282.1-sediment-metagenome-genome-assembly--contig:-NODE-282-length-74272-cov-8.412777_pt1 | contig 74272 bp, 54 predicted proteins | sample MGYA00237862_ERZ511471 | MGnify/ENA metagenome assembly ERZ511471
AGGGATCAGGGGATCAGAGTAATGAGTCCTGAAATAGGTGAAAGGGTTACCCCGGAGTATAATTTGAATAGCCAGGGATGACAACCCCTGGAAAAATGACGAAATGAGAATCCGCCGTACAGACACAATATTTTGTGTATTAACATTTTGCGCCTTTGCGCCTTTGCGTTTTTTTTAATTTAACGCACTATTGTTATTAACAAAAAAATGTAACCCTTATATATGACAATATAATGAACAAAAACAATTTCATTTTCATTTTATTTATCCCTGCAGTGCTGGCATACACCTGCAAATATAACCAGCCTGAAGCACCACCTGCTGAACCTCCTGTTATCAGCGTAACAAAGGTTGAAGTCATGCCTTTACAGCAATATATCAGGGCAAGCGGGGTGCTTGCATCAAAAACACAGTCGGATCTTAGCTTTATGTCAGGCGGCATAATCAGGAAAATACATGTCAGCGAAGGATACATGGTACGCAAGGGCGATCTGCTCGCGGAACTGGATCTCACAGAGATCAGCTCCAGGGTAAAGCAGGCTAAGCTGGCTTACGATAAGGCGAAGCGTGATCATTCGAGGGTAAAGGCACTGTATGCCGACAGTGTGGCGACCCTGGAAAATCTCGAAGATGCTAAAACAGCCCTGGACCTGGCTTCTGCCGGTCTGAAAATAGCCGGGTTCAATATGGATCACTCAAGGATCACAGCACCCTCAGACGGTAAGATACTGAAAAAGATCAGGGAAGTAAATGAGATCACGGCAGCCGGATATCCGGTTTTTGTCTTTGCTTCCACCGAAACCGACTGGATACTGAAGGTCAGTCTTTCTGACCGCGACATTGTCAGAATAAACAGGACCGACAGCGCTCTTATACGTTTCGACGCATATCCCGGAAAGGAGTTCAGGGCTGTTGTAACCGAAATGTCAGGTGCGGCCAACCTGCTGAGTGGCACCTATGATACAGAACTGAAGCTGACCGACTTACCTGAAAAACTGGTAACAGGGCTGGTTGGTTCGGCAGAGATCTATACAGCTACCGATCATTTTATGATGATACCTTATGTTTCAGTGGCTGAGGCCTCAGGTAACACGGCTTTTGTTTTTGTAGTCAACAATGATACGGCATTCAGAAGGGAGATCAAAATACAGGCTGTCACCGATGAAGGGATATTTGTTGCTTCCGGTTTATCAGCCGGGGAACTTATCGTCACCGCCGGAGCCTCCTGGCTGAAAGACAGGATGCCGGTCAACACCGTTTCAGGATCATTCCCCAACCACCTTTAATATAAGGCATCCAAATACATTTAGATACTAATTTAACTTAATTTTCTCCGCATGAACCTCCCCCGGCTATCCACCGACAATTACCAGTTTACCATCATGGTATTCGTTCTGCTGGTGATCATGGGAATAAACTCTGTCATTACAATGCCCCGCACTGAGGATCCGCCCCTCGATCTGCCCGGGGCAAGCATCATTGCCATCTACCCTGGAGGCAACACTGCCGACCTGGAAGAGCTTATTGCTGTTCCCATCGAGGAAGCCATCAATGAACTCGAGGATATAAAAACAATAAATGTCGGTATCCGCGATGGCATCGTGGCCGTTGCTGTAGAATTCAGCTTCAGCACCGATCCGGTGGATAAGTTCAATGAAGTCACGCAGCAGGTTAACAGCGTCAGAAGCCGGTTACCACAGGACCTCCACAGTCTCAGGATCCTTAAATGGTCCAGCACGGACGTGGTAATGCTTCAACTGGCACTTGTTTCAGAAACTGCCGATTATCATACCCTTAATGAAAGAGCTTCATACCTTAAAAAACAACTCGAAAGAATACCGGGAATAAGACTGGTGGAGATCATTGCCAACCCGGCAGAGGAAGTAAGGATCTCACTGAATATGGAAAAGATGGCTGCCCTGGAAATATCGCCGGAAAGGATCGAACAGGCAATCGTCAGTAATAATGCAAATATCCCGGGTGGAGAGCTAAAACCTGACGGTCGCAGCTTTAACGTAAAAACCAGCGGCTCATTCAAAGGCCTGGACGAGATACGAAATATTGTCATCTCCTCATACCACGGAAACATGGTCTTCCTTAAAGATGTGGCTTCCGTTGAATTCAGGTATGAAGATGACACCTACATTGCCAGGGCAAACGGGATACCCGCCCTCTTTATCACTGTTAAACAGAAAGAAAAACTGAATATTTTCAGCATTTTCAGGAAGATCGATCCGGTTATCAAAAATTTCAGGAATAATCCTGATCCCGGCATAACTTTGCTTACGGTCTTTAACCAGGCTGAAGAAGTAAATACCCGTATTAGCGGATTCTTTCTGAATCTTATCCAGGGAATCCTGCTTGTGGGAATGGTCATCTTCCTGAGCCTGGGATGGAGAGCCTCACTGCTGGTGATACTGGCTATACCTGCATCCATCGTTATTGGTCTCGGATGGGTGGACCTCAGCGGTTACGGACTTCAGCAGATATCCATTGCTGCTCTTGTCATTGCACTCGGACTTCTGGTAGATAATTCCATCGTTGTTACCGAAAATATCGAAAGGTTTTTATCCATGGGATATGAAAAAAAGGAAGCAGCAGTGAAAGCAACGTCCGCGATCGGATGGCCTGTCAGTACTGCCACTCTTACCACCATGCTTGCATTTATCCCGGTAATTATGATGCCCGATAAGTCAGGCGCTTTTATCGAAAGCCTTCCCGTAACCGTCATCTTTACCCTCATGGCTTCCCTCCTTATCGCTCTCTCGCTTACCCCGTTTCTTGCCTCACGGTTTCTTAAAAAACCGTCCGTAAACAAAGATCAACCTGCCAGGTTGAAAGGGATTCCTTTGTTAATCAAAACTTTAATCAATGGCCCGTACCATAAAACCCTGGTCTTTGCATTAAGAAGACCTTATGCGGTTATCCTTATTTCCCTTGCTGCATTGGGACTGTCTGCATTTTTATTCACCAGGACAGGTGTGAGCTTTTTCCCGAAAGCTGAAAAACCGCAATTCCTGATACGTGTGCACCTGCCGGAAGGTTCGGGAATAGAAGAAACAGACAAGGTGATGAGATATGTGGGATCAGTGCTCGATACTATCCCCGAAGTAAAGGTATATGCATCAAATACAGGACATGGCAATCCGAGGATCTATTACAATGTTTTTCCCAGGCAGAATGAGAAAAACTACGGTGAGATATATGTGCAGCTTTCTCATTACGAAGTTAAGCATTTTGATAATTTGGTCGGACGGTTGCGTGACCATTTCAGGAATTATCCTGGAGCGAAAATATATATCAGGGAATTTGAACAGGGAACACCCGTAGAAGCACCGTTTACACTTAAAATAACGGGCGACAACATAGATGAGCTTAAACGCATCTCCATCGAAGTGGAATCGTGGATCGCCGGTATTCCCGGCATTGTTAACCTCGAAAACCACTCGTCAAAAGTATCCACCGATCTTTCCTTCACCATAAACCGCGATAAGGCTGGTATCTTCGGTGTGCCTGTACACCTGATCGACAAAACCATACGGATGGCAGTCGCGGGAATGACAGTTTCCCGCTTCCGTGATGCTGACGGGAAGGAATATGATATTGTAATGCGCTTGAAAACGGACGGAAATATCAGGTTTGACGACCTGGAAAAAATTTATGTTCCCTCTGCCGGAGGCGGCATGATACCATTGAACCACCTGACGGGAATGGAGTTCAGAGAGGCCCCCGGACAGATCTCCCGGTATAACCTGAGCCGTGATGCCACCCTCACTGCTGATATTATGAAAGGTTACTATCTGGATGATGTGGTAGCCCGGCTGCAACCTATGCTCGACAACTACACCTGGCCTAAGGGATATTTCTACAAATTTACCGGCGAACTGGAAAGCAGGGAGGAAAGTTTCGGGGGAATGAGAAAAGCGGCACTTATAGCCCTGATAGCTATTTTTGCACTGTTGGTGCTGCAATTCCGCTCATTCAGACAGCCCTTCATAGTATTCTCTGCCATTCCCCTTGCAGGAATAGGTTCCACGGTCGCACTGCTGATCACCGGCTACAGCTTTTCGTTTACAGCATTCATAGGACTGATAAGCCTTATCGGGATTGTTGTCAACAATTCCATCCTGCTGGTTGATTATACAAATAACCTCAGGAAAGAAGGGAAAACAGTTTATGAAGCCATCATCGAAGCGGGAGAAACACGTTTTACACCCATAATCCTCACCACACTGACCACTATAGGAGGATTGCTGCCTCTCACCCTTCAGGGCGGAACATTATGGGCTCCAATGGGCTGGACAATTATCGGGGGGTTGCTGGTTTCAACCTTCCTGACACTGGTGGTGGTGCCGGTGTTGTATTGGATGATAGACCGCAGGGCTTAGGTTTTGAGTTAATGCAGGTTTATAAGCAAGTCGTGTTCTATGAGGGATCACGCTATCACGGGATCACGGGATCGAGTGGTTTCCACCTACGCTGACGCTTCGGTGGAGGAAAGAGTGGTTGAGTGATTACGTGGTTACGTGATTGAGTAATAGAGTAATAGGAGCATAAGTTAAGTGGATGAGTAAATCCCTCGATCCTATCAACCATCCGTGTGTCGCTGAAGCTTTAGAGGAGTACGCACAAGTTTTAGCGCAGGTGGAGATCCCTCGCTCCCGTGATCCCTTTACAAGGCAAAGACACAGCCAACCCCTACCCCCTCGTCACCCGTCACTTGTCACATTAAAAGTCTAGGACACTATGCCCACACAATCACGTAACCACTCATCCACTCAACCATTTCCCCACTTGATCCCGTGATCCCGTGATAACGTGATCCCTTATAAGGGAATGATCATTAACCTAACCACTATGGCCTATCTAAGATGCTTGTCTCTCACTCTGCTGTATTTCAACGCCTTAAGTATCCAGTTAGGCAGGGGTTTATGCGGATTCCGCTTGCGAAGGTTAATATACCATCCCAGCTTTTTAATGATAGGTATTTTGTGGGTTTCAACAAATTCAATCAAGGTGCCGTCGGGGTCTTCTATATAGGCAAAATGCCCGGCTGCCTCTCCCATGTCAAAACTATCTCCTTTCGGATGTACGTCGCTGTCGACGGTGAACGGGAAGCCCTTTTTCATACACTCTTCCCTCAAAACATCCATACCCTGGATGTCATAACAGAGGTGAATGAATCCCAGGTCACCCCAGTAGCGGCCGTTAAATATCTTTACCGGGTCTCTTTCGAGCACCTGTATAAGTTCAATCTCACTCGGTCCCAGGAACCTCGACAAAAAACCGCGTGGTGCCTTGCTCAGGCTCAGCTGAACCCTCCTGAACCTCTGGTTGCCTCCCGGAATGGATTTAAAATCATCAAAAACACCTTCTTCATCGTATATCACCTTATCATATCCCAGTATTCCGGAATAGAGCCTGCATGCCCTGTCAATATCCGACACTCCGATTATTGCCCCGTAAGCCGCACCGGTAAATTTTCTCCTTTCTATCTTGAACCAGAACTCACTGTCAACGATCTGGAAGAAATTACCATACGGATCCTGGATGAAGAAATTTTCCCTTCCTGCCGGATCTTTGGCCAGTCCGTTTACATTCAGGTTCTTCTTTTTGAAGCTCTCATAGGCAGCTTTCACATCCAGGCTTTTTATTTTGGCAGCAAAAATACCCAGGTCGCCCGCTTTCACCTCCTTAACCGGTGGCTTTGGTTCCCTGCCCACATACTGCCATATCTCAAATCCCCCGCCGCCCATAAGGCTCATGGCCAGAGCCGCATGACGCATCCTGGGCTTTCCCCCAGTATAGGGAAGCATAAGCTCAGCTACCGCCGCCTCCTCAAAAATCCTAATATCCATCCCGAAAGTTTCCTTATACCACTTCCACGACTCTTTAAGATTCTTAACCCCTATGCCTATCTGCTGTATTCCCCCTATCAATTTTTCTTTTAACATTCCTTATGTAATATTTTGCCCCGAATTTACCAATTTCTAATAATTATGTCCGGTTTTAACAGATTTATTTCTCTCCCCCTTTGTGTCCTTCGTGAAATCCTTCGTGTCCTTTGTGGTTCAATACGTGTGGTAATCAACCACGAAGGAACACAAAGGATGGCACAAAGGTACACAAAGGAGACCATAAGTATTTTCATTCCTACATTGGTTTGATCTTTCGCACCAGTTTGTAAAACAACCAGGGAAGATATATTTTAATTCTTGCCAGTAGTAATTCTTTTCCTCCCACCAGTGCCACATGTCTGTTTTTCATCACCGCCCGGAGTATGAGGCGGGCGGACTTTCCCGGACTTATTCCCTGTACCTGACCTGCATCCATCTTCCCGTGCGGCAACCCGTCCTTCCCCAGGGCATGCATCGAAATGTTAGTTCTCACCCGGCCGGGACAAACCACTGTTGTACGAATGTTTTTATCCGCATATTCCGTCCATACCGACTCATAGAAACCATGCAGGGCATGCTTGGAAGCAGCATAGGCTGAACGTAAAGGAAACCCGAAAAGTCCCGAAATGCTGCTGGTTGCAATGATATGCCCTCCCCCCTGACGAATCATCCGCGGTAAAATTTTCTTTGTAAGGATAACCCCTGAGAAATAGTTGATCTCCATCAGCTTACGATCCACTTCAATTGGAGTGTCCAGTGCAGTGGTGCGCTGGGAAACACCCCCGTTGTTAAAGAGCATATCAAGCTTCGGATGTTCGGATAAAACTGTGTCAGCAGCTTTCTCAACTTCAGAAGGGTCTGAAAGATCAAAAGGAAGGACAGAAGCATTACCGCCGGCATCCTTTATCTCCTTTAATACCCTCAATAATTCGGGAATATCAAATGAGGAGATTATTACCGCAGCCCCCATTGCAGCAAGACGTTTTGCCAGTGCTTCGCCTATACCTGAGGAGGCACCGGTGATCCAGGCTGTCTTTCCTGAAAAAAAGCTTTTCTCAGACATAAATTAACGTGAGTTCGATATAAATTTCACATCCTCCAGGCTGATATTCTTCAAATACCCTGAACATATATTCCCCATACTTTCAATGATCTCCGAATGCAGGCTGATGGTCTGCTCCAGCAGGGAACCCTTCCTATGACCGAGTATCCTGAAACGAACTGAGGCACTGAGCTTTTTGTAATGAAACGACCAGTATAAGGCTATGTATCCTGTTAACGGCAGACTCAGGAAATAAGCCCACCCGATCCACGCAGGGCCTGTGAATATTCCCACCAGCACCGACTGAACAGTGTAAAAGGCCGGAAACAGCAGCAGGGAGAAAACAAACTTAAATGAACTGTGAAACTGCTTATCTTTAACAGTCCTGGTTTTCATTACCGGTATATTGAAGGGCAGCCAGTTGTTAATGTAGCCGTACAGTGCAAAAGGACTGAATACCGGCAGAAGTATCAGGCGCAGGAACATCGACAGCGTGGAAAAACCACGGCTTTCAATCACCCGGTTACGCATATTCAGCGCTTCCAGGTTTTTCATATATGAAGCGGTTTTTTCTGCCAGCTTACGCAGAACATCAGGGTCTGTCTCAAATTTATGATCAAGGATGCTGATCATTATCTTGTCTGCCCTGAATTTATCATATAAGGACTTCCCCCTTATTCCCGCCAGGATTCTCATCCTATCATTCCATATATGCCTCATATTCTGATACATATCATATATCTCATCATTCTTAATATGTATCATTAACTTTTTCATCTCTTCGTGCATCCTGTTTCGCAGTGCGTTAATGCCTTTTGGCTGGTTTTCGCGATATTCGGGTATAAATTCCATCACGTCAACAGGTTTTCCATACACAACCAGTATATCCTGGTGGTATTTTTGATAATGCTGATAATCAATGCCTACAGGTAGTATCTTCACGCTTTCCTCATCCCCGCATATTTCCTGTGCCCTGAAAGCTATCCTGAAAGTGCCCTTGACAAAATTGCGAAGCCGCCTCTTACCAGCGTGGTTACCCTCTGGCATAAGGCATAGCGGCGTTCTTTCCTTAATAATAAATAACGAACGTTCAAATATCTCCTCATTCCGGAAAAGTTCCTGTATGCCATCCCTCATCCGGTAGATAGGGAGCATTTTCAGAGCAGTAAGGAACCTTCCCTGGCTTTTTTTCCTGAAAATATCTGCCCTGGCCATAAATACAGTATCCTTTCCCTTAACAGAATAAAGCACGGCCAAGGCATCCATAAGGGCATTCTGGTGATTCGGAGTGATGATAAAGCGGGATCCGTAGGGGATATTTTCCTTCCCTCTGACCTCAAATCTGCGGTAGAAAAATCTCTGTCCGAACATAACAAGACTCCACAGGATCTTATAAAAGAGACTGAACTTGTGGATTTTTTCTTCCCTCTGTGTCATGCAAGCTTATTTTTTTCTTCTGAACAAATTTACCGGCCGGTATGGACTGTCAACCGGAATCCGCGACCATATCCCCGCCAGCGACAGTCCGGCCAGGATATGCCATATACCCCACCATGCGGCAATAAAGGCCATACCCCCTATTTCCATGGGACGTTCTATCCCGTTGATCACTATCACTTCGGGAAAGATCTTCGGATTGAATAGAAGCACCAGTCCCAGACCTGAATTCTGGATACCTGTTTCAATGGTTATGGAACGGCGGTCGAACCGGGGCAGTCTGAAAGCAGAAGCTACGGAGTACCCTGTGCTCAGTGCAACACCATTGTGAATGAACACTATAATGAAGATGTAACCTATATACTGAACGAAGTAGGAATAATTATTTGAAAAGGCCAGAACCACTATTCCCATGAAGATAAGTATGGAAAGGTTCTTGATGGGTTTAACGATTTTCTCCGTCAGCCGGGGAAATTTATGGTTAAATGCCATACCCAGAATTAATGGAATACCCAGAAGAATAAAAACCATCTTGAACATCTCAACAGGGTCAATGACAAGAGGTTGAAGCAGATGTTCAGCCCTCACGTTATACACAAGAATGTAAAGTTTCCCCCATACAGCAAAATTGAATGGGGTAAGGATGATAGCGGAGATCGTGGCGATGGCTGTCATGCTGACAGATAAGGCTACATTTCCCTTTGCCAGCGAGGAGATGAAATTCGATATGTTTCCCCCGGGACATGAGGCTACGAGTAACATTCCCAGTGCAATGGTTGGTGTGATCAGGTTCCTGAAGATGAGGATCAAGATAAAAGTTACCAGCGGAAGAAAGAAGAACTGGGAGAAGAAACCGACGATAGTGGCTTTGGGATTCAGCGCCACCTTTTTAAAATGCTCCGGTTTAATTTCCAGGGCAACACCAAACATAATAAAGGCAAGGGTCAGATTGAGTACGAACAGACTCTCCTGGGTGAAATTCAGGTGGATGCTGTCCAGCACCTGCAGGGATTCGTGCATAGTGGTAAGTTTTATGAACTGCAACAGTTGATTTTCCGGTAAAAAGCGCTGCCCGGAAAAACGTACTTAAAAACCGGCAGTTCGGTTCGGCGCCTAAGTTAAGAAAAATATTTTTTAATAATAAAATAGAGAAATATACATATATGTAATTTGAACAATGTGAGTTGATTATTGTTAGAATATTAATTTCGTTAAACATATATTGGACGCACAGGATAAAGCAGGCGTTTAGGAAGGAGAAAATGCATAACGTGAGAAAAGAAACGCAAAGGCGCAAAGGCGCAATATGTAAATTACTAATAATTAAAAAATTGCGCCTTTGCGCCTTTGCGTTTCTTTTAATTTAACGAACTATTATATTGTATAAATATACCAAAAATTAAATGATATGAACAAACGGGAATTTTTAAAGACAGGCTTTGCATTGGGAGCAGGTATCATTACCGCTCCAGTACTGGCCGGAAACGATATTTTCAGTAATATCAGGGAGAATCCATCATCTGGTTTCACTCAGATAAAACTGCCATACGGGTATGATGCCCTGGAACCGTATATCGATGCAGCCACCATGGATATTCATTATAACAGGCATCATGCCGGCTATACGGCCAACCTGAACAAGGCAGCAGCTGATGAAGGGCTTCTGAACAAGAGTATCGTGGATATCCTGTCCTCTGTAAGCAAATATTCAGCTTCCGTACGAAATAACAGCGGCGGTTTTTACAATCACAACCTCTTCTGGGAAATTATGAGTCCATCAGGCGGGAAGCCACCCAAAGGGGCCTTCATGAAAAAGATAAATAAGTCCTTCGGATCATTTGATGACTTCAAATCTCAGTTCTCCCAAAAAGCTGCATCCGTCTTTGGCTCAGGCTGGGCCTGGCTTATTGACCAGAATGGTAAACTTCTTATCATCACCACCCCCAACCAGGACAATCCCCTTATGGATGTAGTTGCCGAAAAAGGCCATCCCCTCCTCGCCCTCGACGTGTGGGAACATGCATATTACCTCAAATACCAGAACCGGCGGGCAGATTATATCGGGGCCTTCTGGAATGTGGTGGACTGGCAGGCTGTTGAGGGGAGGATGGCGTAGGGGTATAGCTATGTCTCTGCCCGTGGTTGAGGGTGACGGGTGACGGGGACTTGATTATTTGAGTATTTGAGTATTTGATTAATCGAGTATGAGGCTGCATATAATTTGTTGTGTGTTTTTAATTACTGTTCCTTAAATTAACTTTCCCTTTTCCTCCTCAATCAGCCGAATGATATAAAGAGCATGTTTCTGTTCGGCGGATTTTCATTCCGTCATTTTTGGGGCTGTCTCAAAACCCTCTGTATATCTATGTGTAAACTCTGTGTTACTCCGTGTAATAATTGCAAGCCATTGTTACACAGAGGATCACAGAGAAGACACAGAGTCACACAGAGATTAAAATTGTAATATTTTTAGTTATTGAGACAGCCCAAAAAATGACGGAATGATAATCCGCCGAACAGAAACCGGCTCTTTATATCGATTGGCTTATTGAGGCGGAAAAGGAAACGTTAATTTAAAGGACATATGGATGAATAACCCAATAACCCAATATCCCATTCACCCATTAACCCAATAACCCAATCTATTTCTCATTCTTTGTCACCCTTTTTAAGGTTAATAACCGTCTTTTAAATAAACAACAACACACAAATAATCCTCAATTATGAATAAAACTGCACTTGCGATTAATGTTGTTACCGGATGTTTACTTTTTTCCTGTACCGGCCAAACGGAATCACAAAAAAAGTATTCAAAAACCATAAAGGAAAAACCCAATATTATCTTTATTCTTGCGGATGATCTGGATTACGGGGATTTGGGTTGTTTCGGGCAAAAAATGATTCAAACACCTAATATTGACCGGATAGCGTCAGAAGGCATCAAATTTACCAACGCATATGCAGGTAATTCTGTTTGTGCCCCTTCACGTTCATGCCTGATGGAAGGTAAGCATCCGGGTCATGCCCGGGTCAGGGGTAATGGTTTAGGAATGTACAGCTATCGCGAAAGCTTGCGTGAGGGTGATTATACTGTGGCCATGCTGCTGAAAGAGGCGGGATATGCGACCGGTTTGTTTGGCAAATGGGGACTTGCAGTACATAACCAGTACGGTATTCCCAACAGGATGGGGTTTGATGAATTCTTTGGTTACCTGAACCAGCAGCATGCACATAATCATTATCCTGAATTTCTTTACCACAACCGGGAGCGTGTGTATTTCCCGGAAAATGGTACCCATCATGAAGATTATCGTGGCGATCATTTCTATGATGAGAATGGTGTTTGTCATCCACGAGGTATTGATGAACCATCGAAAGCTAAATATGCCTTCGATGTATATTGTGAGAAATCACTTGAATTTGTAAGGAAAAACAAAGACAATCCGTTTTTCCTGTATCTTGCTTATACACCCCCTCATGGGTCTTTTATTGTTCCCGAATTAGGCATATATACTCATAAAGAATGGCCGTTGTCGCATAAGATATACGCAGCAATGATTACACGCATGGATAATGAAGTAGGAAAATTATTGAATTTACTTCAGGAATTGAATATTGATGACAATACTCTCATATTTTTCACATCTGATAATGGCAGTACAAAAGGCAATGCAAAACCAGGCGAAACTCCGGGCAGAGAATTTTTTAATAAATATGAACCTACGCGGGGAGGGAAAAATACCATTTACCACGGAGCATTTCATGTTCCTGCCATGGCACGATGGCCGGAGTATATTCAGCCTGGACAGGTAAATGATCATATCTGGGCTTTCTGGGACTTCTTACCTTCAGCTGCTGAAATTGCTGGAATGGAACCTCCTGAGGATACCGATGGAATTTCCATCCTGCCAACTTTGTTGGGTCAGCATGATAAACAAAAGAAACATGAATTTCTGTATTGGGAATACAGAGAGGAACAGGCAGTGAGAATGGGTGATTGGTATGCATATAAAAACTCCGGAGGAAAATTTGAACTGTATGATATTGTGAATGATCCCGAACAGGAAAAGGACTTGTCTGCTGAATTCCCTGATATAATAGCCAGGATTGACAGTATCATGAAAGCAGAACATACTCCCAGTGATGTGTGGCCCAGTCCCGGGGAATCAAAAGAAGACTACCTTCAGCGAATGGCTAAACTCGGTATAACGGCAAAAGACCGGCCGGCAAATGTGGCTGAATATTAAGTCTGTACTTATGATTTAGTTGAAATTCCAGGGTTATCAGTTTTTCCGGAAAAATTAATTGTTCCCATTGAATTCCCTTATGCCATCCAGCATGGCAATGATATTTTCCACGGGAACATTGGCCTGTATATTATGAACCGTATTGAATACAAAACCACCATTCCTGTTTAGTATTTCACATTGTTTTAAAACCTGCTTTTTCACTTCTTCAGGGGTGCTGAAGGGAAGCATTTTTTGTGTATCCACACCTCCACCCCAGAATGTTAAGCGGTCACCATAGTTATCCTTTAACTTCTGTGGATCCATATCTTTTGCGTTGATCTGGACAGGGTTGATAATATCAAAACCAGCATCAATGAAAAGCTTCATAAAAAGCTCTACTGCCCCGCAGGAATGTTTGAATGTCTTCCAGTTAGTATTCGAATGGATCCAGTCGTTAAGCTTTTTATAGTAAGGTTTATATAATTCACAAAATGTTTCTGCCGAACAGAAAGTAGAGTCCTGTGTTCCGAAATCGGTTCCGCAAATAAAAACCGCTTCAATACTATTTCCGAAAATATCGCGCAGAGTCGACAGGTTCTGTAAAGCAATCTCACTCTGCTTTTCAAAAATGCCATGAATAAAATCAGGACGTATCAGGGTGCTTAAATACCATTCTTCAACATCCCTTATACCTTTGGGATTTTTCATAAAGGGACCGGGAACAAGGGCTATATCGCCAAATGCTGTTCCTCCCGGATTCAGGATCACTCCTTTGTCTGTATTATCGATTTTTTCTTTTTGTTCTTTCCAGTATAAAATATCTTCTTCTGAAAATAATTTAAATTCCTCCGTATTATCTTCAATTTTCAGCTGGTTCTCATTAAAAGGTTCCTGCCGTATAATGGTATCAAAGAAAAATCCTGATTGCGGCATCCTGGCACCTGGAGGAGCCGTCATATCTCCTTCGGGGTAGATCAGCAGATCACCGTCTTCGTTCAGACGGGTATTGAAATTTTCCGGAACAAGTATTTCCTGTCCCCAGAAAGTTTTAAAAAGTTTATAGTTTTCATTACGAAATCCAAGCATATTGTTTCCCGGTGAAATACCAATCACATCAATACCCATAATCTCCATCAGCTCATTGTCAATTTCCCCGAGCATCTGGTATGGTTCCGTGACTTTTACCGGTTTGTCTTCCAGACCAAAATATTCCCTTAACCGTTTTATGGCTAAAACATGAATGCCGGTTACAGGAGTTGCACCAAAATCAACCACGACTTTTTCAGGTTGCTGATGTGAAAGTGTTGATTTTAAACGTTCTTTTGATGTGGAATTCATAATCGAATTAGATTAATAATCTGTAATAAAGGCTCTTTAACAATCTGCGAATATAAAAATCATTATTTAATAATTTGTAACTATATCGTTAAATGAAATAGTTTATCTCAAATTTATAAACTGCAGATAATCTCATCCATTTTCAGGATTAAGGCTTAGTAACCAGTCATTCAGGATATTTGATTCCGACTTTCAGATAATCAGCCCTGGAGCCGGATATTAGTCAAGCCGGCTGATTTTGCTGTTGAAATAACGGTATTATATTCCTGCCGCGTTAATTTCCTTGAAATATCAGGATACCTGGCGGCCCGGTATGAGGGCGTGTATTGCGACATAATGTTGACATAGGTATTTTTCGGCAGGTTGTCAGCTATCCATCCGATTACTTTTTTCGAGTTATCAATATGATTTGGCATAACAAGATGCCTTATCATCAATCCTCTTTGCATTAGTCCTGTTTCAGGATCGGGTATGGCAACACCCGTTTGTCTGTGCATTTCCAGAAGGGCATTTTTAGCTATCTCAGGATATGTCTCGGCTCCGGCGGAATATATTGAACCCATGGCAGGTTCGGCATATTTGAAATCGGGCAGGTAAATATCCACAACTCCGTCGAGCATCTCTAACATTTCCTGCTTTTCCCACCCGTGTGTGTTATAAACTACTGGTATTCTCAAGCCTTCTTTTGCTGCTATTTCCAGTGCACGAAGTATATGGGGGAGGTATTGGGTAGGAGTTACAAAATTCAGATTATGGCACCCCAGCTTCTGAACGGCAAGCATCATGTCGGCGAATTCTCTTATTGTGCGGTTTGTGCCTGCTCCTCCGTGGCTGATGTCGTGATTAATGCAGAAAACGCATCGCATGGCACAATTTGAGAGAAAGATAGTGCCTGAGCCATTTGTTCCCACCAGTTCTTTTTCCTCTCCGAAATGAGGATGGAAGGATGCAATTCTTACATTGGCATCAGCGCCGCAGGTTCCTTTTATACCCCTGAGCCTGTTCTTTTTACAATCACGGGGACAAAGATCACAGGACGCCATACGCGGCCATAAGGCTTTCCATCTTTTCTCCAGCTCTCCGTTTTCTGCCAGGCGCAGGTAGGAAGGCTCCGGAAAACGAGTTGTATCCATCCCTCTTTCCCTTGAAAGATCCATACTTTTTACTATAAATGGATTCATGGTTCCGGCTGCAAGGCTTCCGGAAGTTATTACAATACTTCTGTTCAGAAATTCCCTTCTTGTCAGCATATATGCAAAGTTAAACATTATTATTTGACACCCTTTTTATACTATTTCTTACGGTGTAAGGGGAAATATCTGCTGATATTTTTCAAAGATCTTGGTTTTTACCTTATATACAGTCACGTGAGTATTTATATTTTGCAGGAATCAGAGAAATTAAGCTTTTGCAAATTCTTTTTTTGTTATTTTTGCGGGAGTGGTCAACCTGCGCTGAAGCTTCGGTTGACGCAGCCAGCCTACACTGAAGCTTCGGTTGACGCAGTCAGCCTGCGCTGAAGCTTCGGTTGACGCAGCCAGCCTACGCTGAAGCTTTGGTTGACGTGGACTGACATAATAATTCAGGAGAAATGCCGGAGTGGTCGAACGGGGCAGACTCGAACCTTTTCGACCGAAAGGGAGAAATGCTCATGAGCGAAAGCGAGTAAATCTGTTGGCCCGCTATAAAAATATAATTAACAGGAGAAATGCCGGAGTGGTCGAACGGGGCAGACTCGAACCTTTTCGACCGGCAGGGAGAAAAGCTCATGAGCGAAAGCGAGGAAATCTGTTGACCCGCTATAAATAATTATCAGTTAATTGGATCGCCTACGCTAAAGCTTCGGCGATCGAAGGAGAAATGCCGGAGTGGTCGAACGGGGCAGACTCGAACCATTTCGACCGAAAGGGAGAAATGCTCATGAGCGATAGCGAATAAATCTGTTGACCCGCTATAAATTTATATTTAATAATAGGAGAAATGCCGGAGTGGTCGAACGGGGCAGACTCGAAATCTGTTGTCCCGCTTGTCGGGACCGGGGGTTCGAATCCCTCTTTCTCCGCAATCCTCCCTTTGTTTATGTACTGAGCAATAAGAGGATCATTATTGATCTGGATATTAAAAAAGGAAACAACGAAACCGATTTTCTTTCCTGTCCAACGCTGGCAGAGCCAGGTTTTACAACTTGCATAAGATTTATAATATTTTATAATTACTGATCTTCTATGTCTTATCTTATCGAAATATCAACAAAAAAAAACAGCTTCAGGGCAATATTAAACAGTTCCAAAACCTCTGAAAAACTTATTGAAATACTACCGGTTACCTCTGTTTTTAACAGATGGGGTGAGGAGATATATATAAAAAGGATTAAATAAACGAATTTAAGTTTGGGTTCCCGAAGATTAACATTATCAATGACGCGTTAGAATTGCAAAATAAATGGCGCAATGAATGGGACTAATGTTTTGTTAGACAGCTTGACCTTATTTATTACGATAAATAGCTTGACCTCAAATCTATAAGTCTATCCCGGTATAGATTTTTTCAAACATTCCTGTAATTGTAACAGACATGATTCATACGAATGTAAACACTTAACTCCCCGGAAATAATTCGCACTATCATTTTTTTCCTGAAATGAGGGGAAGATACCTGAAGTTTTAAGACGGGTTAAGAATAAGTATCCGGGGAATCAGTTAAAATATATGAAATCAAAGGGAAAGCAGAAGATGTGGCAGGGTTACTCGGAAATATAGCTGTAATTTATATTGAGATGGGAGATTATAAAAAAGCTATCGAATATAATTCCAAAGCCATGGAAGCATATAATTCTCAATCGTTACCGTGTCGGTAGGGAATACTGATTATTCGGAAAAACGAAATGTAACCGGTTTTTCAGCCCTATAGGGTGGCGCCCGAATTAGTAGTGGAGAGTTTTCTGGTTTGGGAGGCTACACGCTTGGTGAAGTGCGACATCTGGCCCTACTCCTAACGTATGGCAACAGAATTTTGACAACCCTTCCACAGGTGTAGGCTGATTGACAGCAGTAAGGACTTTGGGTTTTCAGTTCGTTGTATTATGGATTAATTGAGTTGGAAAGTTCATAAAGTTCATAAAGTTGAAAGTGGGCAACTTTATAACTTTCTACTTTACAAACTTTCGACTAAATCAAATAGGTTTAAGCCCGATAAGAATTAATGTAAATGCTAACCAAAGTATTATAATAACCGCTTCATTTGTAACATTAAGTTTTCTTAATGCATCTTTCTCTGCTGAGGAGCGAACGAGCGATACTACCAGCAACGCAATGATCGGTAAAAATCCCAGATATATCATTACTCCTGCACCCGGCCAATGCATGACTTTAAACAGAAAACCCAGTGATATAACAACCATGGCGATATAAACACAAATATTGGAGATCTTTTGCATCATATCAGTGGCATATTTCTGTTTGTCAATAAAGAGTAGGGTGGCATATAAAACTGCAAAAAGAGCTATGCCCACTACAATGATTATTCCTGCACCGGGCCAGTGCAGTGTTTTAAAAATACTGCCCACTAAAACAATGAGCGCAGAAATAATCCCTGAAAGACTTGTGATTTTTTTCATAATGGTAAGTTTTATGGCCTACTTTTTTACCGGTGAGCTGGTGGGATTTCGGCGTTAATCCCTTATGATGAGGTAAATGTAAAATATATATTAATATAATGCAATTTTTTACATTGATTATTAAACTCTTATTCATTTAAAAAATTAATTCTCTAAAATTTCTTTAGCATGTTGAGAAAGAGTTACCGGGGAATTAAAAAATATTTGACTTGTATCTTTAAATTAGTTAATTTAGTTGTGTTAATCCCAATATGTTCTCTTATTAAAAACCTTCTCTGTAATATTACCTGCTTTGATTGAGCAACAATAAACATTATGTTTTATCACAATTAAATTTCCTGAAATGAAAAGAATATTTTCACTTTTAGTATTTATGACTATATGCGCATTCCTGCCCCGGCATGCAAATACCCAGGCACCTGAAAAAATGAGCTACCAGGCAGTTATCCGTAACGCAGGCGGACAACTGGTAACCAGTCAGAGTATTGGCATTCGCATCCAGATACTTCAGTCGTCAGAGTTCGGCGCCGCGGTATATGTGGAAACCCACACCCGTCTTACCAATGCCAACGGACTGGTAACACTTGAAATCGGTGAAGGTGCCGTTGTGATGGGCTCTTTCTCCGGAATAAACTGGGCTGCCGGCCCCTATTACCTGAAAACCGAAATCGACCCTACAGGAGGAACAAGTTACAGTATCATAGGCACAAATCAGTTGTTAAGTGTATCCTATGCACTTCATGCAAAGGAATCCAATTACCTGAAAGGCAGTATTACAGAAAGTCAGATAAGCGACTTGAAAAACTACCTTACAGCTGAATCCGATCCTGTTTTCAGTGCCTCACCTGCACAGGGCATTACCGGCACCAACATCACCAACTGGAACAATAAATTAGACAGTTACACGGAAACCGACCCTGTATTTGGAACATCGGTTGCAAGCAATATTACAACACTCGACACTGCCAACTGGAATTCTGCCTTTGGCTGGGGTAATCATGCAGGACTGTATAGGTCTGATTCATGGGTTCCCTCATGGACAGATGTAACAGACAAGCCATCGGTTTTTCCACCCTCGGCACATTCACATTCCGCTGCGGATATTAATAGCGGCACCTTAGACGTTGCAAGAGGTGGAACAGGGTTGGCATCATACACTGAGGGTAACTATATTCGTGCCTCCGGTGCGACCACTTTGGAGCAGCGCACGCCTGCACAGGTGCGTGCCGACATAGACGCAGGAACTGTAAACAGCATTGCCACCGGTAACGGGATAACCGGGGGAACAATAACCACAACAGGTACTTTAGGCTTAACAGGACAGGCTCTTGCCTTGCATAACCTGGGTGCCAATGGCATTATTGCCAGAACAGGTGCAGGTACCGTGGCGGCCCGAACCATTACAGCAGGTACAGGAATAACCGTTAGCAATGGAAATGGCGTAAGTGACAATCCCACCATTGCAGCAAAAACTTATGCAATTGGCGACTTTGCACATGGAGGTATTGTTTTTTGGGTTGATGCAACCGGCCAACATGGACTTGTGTGTGCTAAAACTGACCAAAGCACTGGAGTAAGATGGTATGCGGGAACGAATACAAATACAATGGCAAGAGGAAGTGGTACTAAGGCAGGTTTTATGAATACTGCCATAATTATAGCTAACCAGGGATATGGTGACGGCAGTACTTATGCAGCACGTATTTGTAATGAGCTGGCGGTAACCGAAGATGGTAAAACCTATGGCGATTGGTACCTGCCTTCAGCGTTTGAATTAAATCTGATGTTTATTTATAAAACAGCTATTAATAATACTGCTACGGCAAATGGAGGTAGCGCATTTGCCAGTGCCTGGTATTGGAGTTCTACCGAGTACAATAGTGGCACCGCGTGGAGGCAGGACGGTGGCACAACGAACAATGGCGAAAAGGACAACGCAGGCAGAGTGCGTGCCGTTCGGGCTTTTTAGCTATTTATCCATTTAACAATTTATTCCTCCTTTGGCGGGTCGATTTTATTAAAAAGGACATTATATTAGGAATTCCAGGTTTTTCAGGTCGTGTTTTCCTGTTAATATGGGGTTTTCTTATAAACACTAATTTGTGTCTGTCCATTATGTCCGATTGTTTAACACCGCATCACAGTGGAGGTTAACAAAGTGTTTCCGGCTTTTTTTCTGGTTTAATTATTCCCTGGAGTATTGTTTAAAGGCGGTATGGTCTTTATGTGGAAATTCAACTCTTGTGAAAATGCTGATCAGTTATGATAGTTTTTCCCTTTTCTCCCTGACATTGATACTGAATAAAATACTTCGGGTAAAATCTAAAGTTAACAGATAGGGTCGGACGAAAAAATATAAAAATTATTTTTTTAATTCGGAAATATGTCGTAAATTTACAGACAAATTACGTAATCATGAATCCAAATGAATTAAATGAAGCCATGATCAGGTACGAGTCTCTCGGAAACGGGAACATCGTGTACCTGATCCAGTCATCCCGTGAAGGGCTTTCTTTTAACCAGTTTCAGCAACTTTCTGAAAACATGCCTTTTTCAATGAGGGAATGGAGTGAAATTCTGCATATTTCCGAACGTACTATCCAGCGATACAAAAAGGAAAGCCTGGCTTTTGAACCTCTCCAGTCGGAAAGAATTCTTGAAATTGCCCTTCTGAAGCGAAAAGGTATTGATGTTTTTGGCAGTGAAAAGAATTTCTATACCTGGCTGAAAAGTGTCAATCCTGCTCTTGGGGGTATTACACCCCGCGAGCTTCTTGATAATTCGTTTGGAATTGGCCTGATAAAGGATGAATTGCTCAGAATTGAACATGGTGTTCTGGCATGATGGTCTTTCGTTTGTGTAAATCAGCCTGGCAAAACGACTTGTCGGGTAAGGGAGCGGAGATTTCCGGTGGGCGTTGGAACAGCAAAGGGAGGCCTTTGCTTTATACATCTTCTTCCCGTGCATTATGTGTTGCGGAAATTGCTGTTCACACTCCGCTGGGTTGCCTGCCTCACGATTTTTCCATGGTGGAAATTGAACTTCCTGATGGTTTGATGATAAAGGAAATGATGAAAGATGAATTGCCGGAACACTGGCAATCATTTGAACACCGCAACCTCACACAAAGGATAGGAGATCAATTTATTTCCAGTAATGCAGCTTTGATTTTAAAGGTTCCTTCGGCGGTGGTACAGGGGGATTTTAATTATCTTATTAATCCCGGGCATCCTGACATTAAGTATATCAGCATAGTAAAGTGTGATCCTTTCCGGTTTGATGAGAGGCTGTTTAAATGAAGAGTTGGTACGTGGTTACGTGGTTACGTGGTTACGTGGTTGAGTAGGGGGCTGTAAATCAGGAGAATGGAAGTTTTTCAATTGTTCCTGTCCCTCCTGATAACCTGTTAACCTGCCCCCTTTACATAAATTACTCACAAAAGGCAGCCCGATTGAAGCTTCCCGCAAAAGACCTGTCAGCGTTACATTCCTGACAGCGTCGAACCATGAAAAACCTGTGTGCCTAATCCCGTAATCCAGTGATCCTGTGATAGCGTGATCCCTACGTCCCCCGTATCCACTCACCCACCTAATCACCAACACCCCCTAAAATATCATTCACCAACCTTGGAACATATGAATCATACCTTTTATCCGGTGAAGAACCTCCTGTTTTCATGTTCCGTATAATGGTTATCAGTGGAGCGTCTTTAATATTGAGATCTTTGATGACCATTAGAGCAGACATAGAGACAAATACTCCGTTGATTTCCGGCGGAGTTAATTCTCCAAGTACGGTAACTGCTGTCAGATGATCATTCGAGTCTCCGTATTCAGCCAGCGCCCTTGCAGCAGTTATTTTAACAAAAGGAGATGTGTCTGACAGTGCTGAATGCAGTAATGACCGGGATGCAGCAACAGCTTCCTTTCCTCTGATCAGTATTCCCATGATAGCCCAGTAACGTACGGCAATGTCTTTATCTTTATACAATTTATGCAATTTGGGTAATGCTTCCTGGTCAAATCCTGATGCGATTCCGGCGGCTCTGAATATGCGCCGCATCGGATATGATTTTCTTGCGCGGGCCATATCATACGGGGAATCTCCCCGGGATCGCAGGTGCATTTCCCCCTCCGGGAGAAAACCAACATCACGGATCTTAATGGCATGGTTTCGTTGTGCTTTGCGTAGTTTTCCGAGTATCTTTTTATGTTCACCTGAAGTTGCGAGATTATTTACCTCATCGGGATCATTCATGAGGTCATATAATTCTTCGGGATCTTTTGGTGTTCTCCAGAATATGGACTGTACTTCGTTGGTTTTTCCCTGGTCATACAGTTCCCGCCATATACGGGTGGTGGGAGTCTGGAACTGGTAATTCAGCCGCTGTCCCTGGGAAAGGTGCGGCATGTAATTACGGATATATACATAGCGGCCGTCGGTAACGCTTCTTACAAGATCGTAAGCTTCATCCATCCTTGACCTGAGCCCGTGAAGGTACTTTTGCGGTTTGGACTGGTAAGGTCCGGCAAAAGCATGTCCCTGCATCCACTTAGGGGGCTTGATCCCTGCGATACTCAGAAGGGTGGGGGCCAGGTCAACAAAACAAACCATGCGGTCAGATTTGCCTCCCGGCTGGTATTCTTTCGGGGCCAGGTGCTGCCATTTTTCAGGGAAATACACAACAAGGGGTACGTGGAGTCCGAGATTGCAGGGCCAGCGTTTCCCTCTGGGCATGCCGGTACCATGGTCGCCATAGTAGAATACAATGGTCTCTTCCGTCAGACCCGCGTCTTCCAGTTCTTTTAAACGCATTCCGGCATCTGCATCAGCCATACTTACACAATCGTAATACTGTGCCCAGTCCTGCCGTACTTCAGGCGTGTCAGGATGAAACGCAGGTACACGCACTCTGGCGGGATCAAGTACCTGCTCATGTGGTCTCTGCCGTATCCGGCTTTCGTGACTTTTCAGGGAATTAAATACAGCAAGGAAAGGCTGACCATCGGACCGGTTTTTCCAGTGGGCGTTATCGGAAGATTCATCCCATAAGTCCTCCGGTTTCCGGAGGTTATAATCTTCCTTTGCATTATTCGTGCAATAATATCCGGCTTCACGTAAAAACTGAGGGTACATCTTTGTGCCTGATGGCATGGGCACCATCGACCGCATATGTTCGCTACCTGTACTGGAAGGATACATTCCGGAAATAATGGCCGTACGGGCAGGGGCACATACAGGTGCGGTTGACCATACTTTGGTAAAAATCATACCTTTAGATGCCAGTCCGTCAATATTAGGGGTAACGGCAAGGGTGTCCCCGTAACAACCCATATCCGGTCCGTGGTCTTCACTCGTGAGCCACAGGATATTGGGCTTATCTGCTGAAAAGGAAGTGGTGGAGAGGGCAAAAGCGCTGGCTAAAATGATGCAACTTTTCATTATTGTCATTAATTTTAATAGATCGTTAAACTTTTATATTGCGTTGATAATGAGTATTTTAACATATCAGGTATAGATTATCTATATTATTGATATACAACACATTGCGCCTTTGTGCCTTTGCGTTAATTTTTATTTAACGAACTGTTGAATTTCGAACTGATGGTTTATTGATGATATCTTGCAGAATGGTTATTTAATTTAAAAAAAACGCAAAGGCGTAAAGGCGCAAAATGTTCATTATTGATTATATGCGTAATATAATACGATAAAGAAGAAATGTTCATTTTGACCGCAATAAAAAAGTATAGCATACTAATAAACCGAAATATAAACTTCTCACTATTTATCCACCTCAACCACTGCCATATTTTCCTTGCTGTATAAACCTTTTTTAAGTTTTTCTGCCACTTCGGTAAATGCGCTGATGGTGTATTCCACATCTTCCAGGGTATGCACTGCTGTCGGAATGATCCTCAGCAGGATCATCCCTTTGGGAATGACAGGATAAACAACCATAGAGCAGAAAATAGCATAATTTTCCCTGAGGTCGACAACAATATTGGTTGCTTCAGCGAGACTGCCATGGAGAAATACAGGTGTGACACAAGAATCTCCTTTCCCGATGTCAAAACCTTTGGCTCTGAGGCCATTCTGCATAGCCCGCACTATCTTCCATAAATTATCTTTATGTTCGGGTTGTGTCTGCAGCATTTCAAGCCTTTTCAGTGCACCTATCACCATCGGCATGGGCAGTGATTTGGCAAATATCTGGCTGCGCATGTTATATGCAAGAAATGCAACAACATCTGCGGATGCAGCTACAAATCCGCCAATACCGGCCATTGATTTTGCAAAGGTCGCGAAATACACGTCAATGTCATCCTGAACACCAAAATGTTCACCTGTTCCGGCACCGGTCTTACCCATTGTGCCAAATCCATGTGCGTCATCAACCAGGAGACGGAATTTGTATTTCTTTTTCAATGCTGCTATTTCATCAAGTTTCCCTAAATCACCCACCATTCCAAAAACACCTTCGGTGATTAAAAGAATACCTCCTCCGGTTTGTTCAGCTAATTTTGTGGCACGCTGAAGCTCCCGTTCGCATTTCCCCATATCGTTGTGTGGGTAAACAAACCTTTTCCCGATGTGCAGCCTTAAACCGTCAAGGATGCATGCGTGGGCTTCTGAATCGTAAACCACCACATCCTTCCTGTCGAGGAGTGTGTCAATAATTGACACCATGCCCTGATATCCGTAGTTCAGCAGATATCCGGCTTCCTTCCCTACAAAATGAGCCAGTTTAGTCTCCAGTTCTTCATGAAAAACGGTTTGTCCCGACATCATCCTGGCTCCCATGGGGTACGCCATGCCGTACTTAGCCGCTGCCTCTGCGTCAGCTTTTCTTACTTCCGGATGATTTGCCAGACCTAGGTAATTGTTTAAACTCCAGTTTAACACCTCTTTTCCGCGAAACTTCATTCTGGGTCCTATTTCACCTTCAAGTTTCGGAAACATGAAATAACCATGTGCCTGTTTCATATACTGGCCAAGAGGCCCCTTGTTTCTTTCTATCTTGTCAAAAATATCCACGTGTTTAATTTTAAGGTTAATAATACCGGCAAATTTAGCTTTTTTTAAATATATGCAAAAGGATTACTATTTTCTCATTTCAATCATCAATAAATAAAGTATCAGGTAAAGAGGTTGACTAAAGGTAAAGAAATATTTAACCACAAAGGACACAAAGTACACAAATAATTATCAGTCAGGAATATATACATTGTGTCCTTCGTGCGTACTTTGTGTCCTTTGTGGTTAAAATACTTATGAGGCAGCCCCTCTACAAAAAAATAACGGAATAATTTCCCCCTTTCATACATTTATTATATTTTTGCAGATTATTTTAGATGATGTATAAAAAGATAGCGTTTTACCTTTTTCTCTCGGTGGGTACCATATCCTGCGGAAAGTACGAAAAATTACTTAAAAGCAGTGATTACACGCTCAAATACGAAAAAGCCTTTGAGTATTACAATAATGCTGAATATGTGCGATCTGCCACTTTATTCGAACAGATAGCAAGTATTTACAGGGGAACGGTGAAGGCTGATACAGTGCAGTTTTACAGGGCAAAAAGTTATTTTTATCAGAAAGACTATATTATGGCCGGACACTATTTCCAGGAGCTCGTGTCGACATTTCCCAATAGTGCCTTTGCCGAAGAATCGTCCTTCCTTGAAGGTTTTTGCGAATATAAGCAATCTCCCCGCCCAAGTCTCGATCAATCCAATTCCTACAATGCAATAGCAAAACTAAGCCTGTTCCTGATAAAATACCCCAACAGTGAAAGAGCCGGGGAAGCAAAAAGTATCATAAAGGAAATGGAAGAAAAACTGGTGGAAAAATCTTTTATAAGCGCAAAATTGTATTACGACCTGGGAGCATACAAATCAGCCGTTATTGCACTAAGAAACAGTCTTAATGAATATCCTGACACAAAATACAGGGAGGAACTGCTCTTTATGATCCTCAAATCCCATTTTATGATAGCTCAGAACAGTGTTGAGGATAAAGTGCTTGACAGGTTTCAGGCTACAGTGGATGAGTATTATTCCTTTATTGGAGAATATCCGGAAGGGAAAAATGCGCTCGAGGCTAATAAAATCTATGAAACATCCATGAAGATTCTTGGTGATAATTACGAAACAGATAATTAATTTTATATACTTTTAAGGAATGATTGACTATAAAAAAAGTAAAGCATCGGTTAATACCGTTACCATAGATACACGAATGCTTGATAAGGGTACCGGTAATATTTATCAATCGGTTATGATCTGTGCAAAAAGATCAAACCAGATTTCGGTGGAGATGAAACAGGAACTTAACCGTAAACTGGAAGAGTTTGCTTATTATACTGATAACCTTGAGGAAGTTTTTGAAAATAGGGAACAAATAGAGATTTCCAAATTTTATGAACGGCTTCCAAAACCTGCTAATATTGCCTTGCAGGAATTCCTTGATGACAAAATTTATTTCAGGCTGCCTGAGATTATGAAGTCTGAAGAGACAATTTCATAAAACTATTACAATTATGCGGCTTAAGGGTAAGAATATACTTCTGGGCATTACTGGTAGTATTGCTGCCTTTAAATCAATACATCTGCTCCGGCTATTAATTAAAGAGGGCGCCGATGTTCAGGTCGTCATCACTCCTTTTGCCGAAAAGTTCGTTACCAAAGGAACCATAGCCACTCTATCCAGACACCCTGTGCTGAGTGAGTTCTTCCGTGAAGATGGTATGTGGAACAGCCATGTTGAACTTGCCGGTAAGGCCGATATTTTTATTATTGCCCCGGCAACAGCCACAACTCTCTCAAAAATGGCGAATGGTATGCCCGACAATCTCCTGCTCGCAGTGTATCTCGCAGCCAGATGTCCGGTTGCTTTTGCTCCGGCTATGGATGTGGATATGTATAACCATCCGGCTACAAAGAAAAATATCGAAATTCTTCAATCATTCGGAAATATTCTTATTGAACCGCAAACAGGGGAACTTGCAAGCGGGTTGGAAGGCAAAGGCCGGTTGAGAGAAGCTGAGGATATTCTGGAAATTATTGTAAAAATACTAAACGAAAAAAAAAACTCTCCGGTAAAAGAATCCTGATCACTGCAGGTCCTACTGTTGAACCTATTGACCCTGTCAGATATATCAGTAATTACAGTTCCGGGAAAATGGGTTATGCCATCGCCCAGGCCTGCGCCAATCAGGGAGCAGAAGTAATTCTTGTAAGCGGCCCTGTTCATTTTCATTACACTCACTCTAAGGTTAAGATCATTCGGGCTGATACGGCCAGGCAAATGTATGATGCTTGTATAAGCCATTTTTCTGATGTGGATGCAGCGGTTTTATCGGCAGCAGTAGCTGATTTTTCTCCTTCAGAACCATATAACAATAAACTGAAAAGAAGCAGTGAGGAGTTAATTATCCGTTTCAGCCCTACAAATGATATTGCAGCAGAACTGGGTAAGAGAAAAACGAAGGAGCAGGTTCTCGTAGGATTTGCCCTCGAAACAACCGATGAAGTGGAGAATGCTATCGGAAAAATGAGAAGAAAAAATTTTGACTTCATCGTACTTAATTCTTTAAATGATCAGGGAGCAGGATTTGGAGGCGATACGAATAAAATTACTATCATTGATAAAAACAATAATATTGATAAATTTGAGTTAAAATCAAAGAACGAAGTTGCATCAGATATCGTTGATAAACTAACGGCATTTATGATATGAAAAAAGTCTTATCCATATTACTGTTTACAGGTTTAGTGCACTATGCCTGTTCCCAGGAGCTAAAGTGTAACATACAGGTAATTACACAACAGATTCAGGGTACCAACAGGCAGGTTTTCCAGACAATGCAGGAAGCTATGTTTGAGTTCATGAATAACAGGGTATGGTCAAATCATGTATTTGGCCCTGAAGAAAGAATTGAATGTAACCTCATGTTTAATTTAACCGAACAATTATCAGCTGATGAATTCAGGGGAACGCTCCAGATACAGGCACGCCGGCCGGTATATAACACCAACTATAATACGGTGATGCTTAACTACGTGGATAATGACATTCAATTTAAATATATTGAATTTGAACCACTCGAATTTGAGATAACTTCCCACACTTCAAATCTGACTTCCATACTTGCTTTTTATGCATATGTTATCCTGGCTCTGGATTATGACTCATTTGGATATGAAGGCGGCACCCCCTTCTGGCAGACAGCTGAAAAAATAGTTGACAACGCTCAGAATGCACGGGAACCCGGATGGAAACCCTATGAAAGTACCAGCCATAAAAACAGGTACTGGCTGGCAAAGGATTTTATGGATGCAGACTATAGTCCTACACGTGAATTTATTTACAGGTACCATCGTCAAGGATTAGACATGATGGACGGGAAAATAGCAGAAGGCAGAGCTGAAATAGCCGGCAGCCTTGAACTTTTGCAGACTATATTCAGAAAAAAGCCGGATCCGTTTATGCAACCTTTACACATGATCTTTGATACCAAGGCAGATGAGATAATCAATGTTTTTGCAGAATCTTTTCCTGAAGAAAAAAACAGGATATATCAATTGCTGACAGAGATAAACCAGGCAAATGCCACCAAATACAAAAAGATTCTTGAAAATCCCACAAATTAACCCGGAAAAGTATGCTCCGCTCACTGCAAATTCAGAACTATGCGTTAATAAATGAACTAAGTGTTGACTTTAGCAGCGGCTTAACTACTATCACAGGAGAAACAGGGGCAGGGAAATCCATTCTTATTGGTGCATTATCCCTTATCCTTGGTGAAAGAGCTGATAACAGGATACTGAAAGATAAAGGAAAAAAGTGCGTGGTGGAAGGAGTCCTTTATCCTGCCGATGAACTTGTTGAGAATATTCTTGAAGAAAATGATATCGAAAAAGACGATCAGCTTATTCTCCGCCGTGAAGTTAACCCAAACGGGAAATCAAGAGCCTTTGTAAATGACACACCCGTTAGCCTGCAGGTGTTGAAAGATATAAGTATCAGACTGGTGGATATTCATTCCCAGCATGAAAATCTTGAACTTAATAATAACCAGTATCAGTTAATGGTAGTGGATACTTTTGCCGGAATAAATGATGAGTTAAAAGCCTACAGGGAAAATTTCAGGATTTTCAAACAGCTTATAGCTGAATTGAATACCCTGAAAAGTAATGCTGAAAATACGCAAACTGAGCGGGATTATTTTCATTACCAGTTCAGTGAGCTTGATGAAGCAAAGTTAGATGCAGGGGAACTGGCAGAACTGGAGAAGGAAGCTGAAGTATTACGACATGCTGAAGAAATTAAATCAGGTTTGTTCTCTGCCGGTAACAATATGTCGGGAGATGATCTGAATGCATTGTCTTTGCTGAGATCAGGCAAGAATGAGCTGGAAAAGATACAGCATTTTCACTCCCCTTCAGCCGGACTGCTTAACAGGATTGAAAGTCTTATTATTGAACTTAAGGATATTGCTGCCGAAACAGAGTTGCTTGGAGATAAAGTGGAAATTGACCCTTCCCGCCTTCAGTTTGTTGAGGAACGTATCAGCCTGATATATTCTTTACTTCAAAAACACAGGCTTTCAACTGTTGATGAACTGATAGAACTGAGAAACAGTCTGAATGAAAAGATATCCGGCCTGAGTAATCTTGAGTTTCGTATCGAAGAACTGGAAAAAGTGTTACATGAAAAAAAAGAGAATATTTTATCCCGTGCTGAATCACTCTCTGAAAAACGCAGTCATTCCTTTCCTCTGATTGAGAATAAGATAATAGAACTGCTGGTGCAGCTGGGCATGCCAAATGCCAGATTTAAAATAGCAAATGAAAGGTCAGAAGAACCTGGTGAAAAGGGTTTTGACAATATCCGGTTTTTATTTACAGCCAATAGAAAGACTGAACTCCAGGATATATGCAGGATAGCGTCCGGAGGTGAATTATCACGGGTGATGCTCAGTATTAAATATATTATCTCTGGTTCTCTGGGACTTCCTTCAATTATTTTTGATGAAATTGATGCGGGTGTGTCTGGAGAGACTGCCTTTCGTGTTGGTACCATCATGCGCGAAATGGCAGGTAACAGGCAGGTTTTTGCCATCACGCACCTGCCCCAGGTTGCAGCCATGGGGAATATACATTACCTGGTTTTTAAAAATGAAGCGGAATCAGGGACAAACACAGGTATACGATTGCTTTCCAAAGAGGAAAGAATTGAGGTAATAGCAAAGATGCTTAGCGGTGAGCAGACTACAGGGGCTGCATTGCAGAATGCAAGGGAATTGCTGGGGATTAACTAATAATTTAAGTACGAAACTTTAATCATTAAATATAAAAACAATGAAAAACATCATTATTCTCTTGCTTACTATTTCGGTTGGAACATCCTGTACCCCGAAACGAGATTCAAAAAAATCAGCTGCCGTTTTACCCGACATTGCAGTAAAAGCTTCCGGCTTTGAAACAACCATCGACGGAAAGGAGGTAAAACTCTTTAACCTGTCCAATAAAAACGGCATGGTGGTTCAAATCACCAATTTTGGCGCAGCCATCGTTTCCATCATTCTTCCTTCGGGAAACGGGAAATATACCGATGTGGCAATAGGCTATCCTACACTTGACCAATACCGGCAGGGAGGAATGAGTGCCGGCGTTATTGTGGGAAGATTTGCAAACAGAATATCAGGTGGTAGTTTTGAAATTGACGGAGCAAAATATCAGCTGGAAGTAAACCGGCCGCCAAATACACTGCATTCAGGATCAAGCAATTACGCTCAAAGGGTTTGGGATGCCGCACAGGAAGATAATTCTGTTATCCTATCCTTGCTTTCCCCTGATATGGATGGGGGATTCCCCGGTGAACTTGCTGTAAATGTCAGGTACACACTTACTGACGATAACCGGATAGAAATGGTTTATGAGGCTGAAACGACAAAGAAAACAGTGATAAATCTTACTAATCATTCTTATTTTAATATGGCAGGGGAAGGATCCGGAGATATTCTTGATCAGCTTATTAAAGTAAATGCCGATTATATAACACCTGTGAGTCCCGATATAATACCAACAGGTGAGTTAATGGCTGTTGAAGGGTCTCCATTCGATCTGCGGGAAGAGGTAGCTATAGGTAAGATGATTGAGGATGAGCATGAGCAATTGAAGCTGGGAAAAGGGTATGATCATAACTGGGTGTTAAATAAGGAGGTGTCAGGGGAGTTGACTTTCGCTGCTTCTCTCAGGGATGCGACCACCGGATTAAGTATGAAGGTGTATACTACCGAACCCGGGATACAGGTATATACGGGTAATTTTTTCGATGGAACATATACCGGTAAATCAGGTAAGAAATATGATTTCAGGAATGCCGTAGCACTTGAAACCCAGCATTTTCCCGATTCCCCGAACAAATCTTCATTTCCCTCAACCATACTGGAACCGGGAGAAAAATATTATCATAAGACTGTGCTGGAATTTGATTTCTGATCTTTACTTATCAAGTAAGGCTTCTAACCATAAGATATTAGCCAACGACTCAATGCAATAACCGGTAGTTTGTTTCCATCCTGGATATACTGCCGGTGAGTCGTTTAAATCAGAACTTATACCTGTCATAACACCGCCCTTTATTCCTTTGGCAGATAATGGAATGCTGCCCCCCTTGTAAATGGCAGGATGACGGGAACCAGAGGCGCTTACAAAAGAGAGACTGAAAGGATTACAACCCAGCACCCAGTCGAGTTGGTTTTGTGCAATATCAACCAGTTCAGGTTTATTGAATGTTCCGGCAATCATAATTAAAACCGCAGCGGTAGAAGTGATATAAGAGGTATTCCCCTTACCGGGATGGCTGTTAATGACAGGATCAAATAATGAGTAATAATGATCTTCCGTATTCCTGCTGCCTTCAACTTTCTGATCATAAATAAACCGGGGAACAAGATTATAGGCATTCCTGTTTGCCAGAAAAGTGATATTCTTACAATAAATGTTGCTGATAATATCTACGCATGACGGAATCAAACAGCTTTCCCCGAATGTGTTAACGAACATACACAAACCTGCTATTGTCTGCGAAGCGGAACACCCTTTTTCTGTTATACCCTGAAGCCTTGAGAATAACTCCAGGTCATGTTCAGCAGACGATTCCGGCTGATAATCAATTTGGGTTAGCAGAGAATCGGTATATTTTTCCGCCAATTTTTTATAAACTGTACTTTTATTCAGTTTATAAAGCTCACAGGCAGCTCCGATAGCTATTCCCAGTTCACAGATATTTTTTCCGGAGAAATGTGATGATGCCCGGAGAAAACAATCTTCTGCGACTCTTTTGCATTGCGTTGCTTCATGTTTATTCCCCGATAAACGGGCAATCTTCGCCTCTGTTAAAGAAAAAAGAAATTGTGTGGAAAATGAAGACGGATACGTGTTAATGAGAATATTATCTGTGCTGTTATCCGTATTATTCCTGTCGTTTTCGATACAGGAACCCGCGAAATCGACCGAGTGCATAAGATATCCTTCCGGTGCCAGCATGGAAAAGAGAAATCTGTTCCCGAATGCAATCCACCTGGTTAACAGTGAATCAATACTGTTTTCGTGATTCAATTCCTTCAATACTGACAGAGAATAAAGCAGTTGTACGGATGAATGAACTGACCAGCAGGATTCATACATGTCGTACCAGCCTAAATTTACTTCCTGAAGGTTGCCGTTATCACTTCTTTTACCGATTACCGGGTTGTTTTTCAAAATGCTTTTTATATTACTCAGGGAATCAATATATTCCAGGTGCATTCTGATCTGGTTTTTTAATATATGCTCACTAATCTCAAATTCATTACTGCGTAAACCTGCACTATATAAATAATACTTACCAGTCTCCCTGAATTCTGAAAAATCTGCCGTCAGATATTTTCCCATATCTCCGGAAATGAGATCAATGGTGCATTTAAATACAAGCTTATCTGTCTGACTGCAATAGATGTATAACGAGTCAATTACATCAGCAGGGATTACACATTTTTTGTGACTTTCAGGTTTATAACCTGACTGGTTAAGCATTATTTTTTCTGCTGTGGAATATATAAAAAAAGAGGATGGATGAAGGTCTTCCCTGAATCTCAGACCAGCCACAGCCCAATTGGTGTAATCAGCAAAAGAACCATCATCATTCGGATCGGTAACCAATCTTAAGGTCCGCGTATTTTTAATTTTTAATTTGATTTTCAATGGCTTGCTCTTTCTGTTCATAACAGGTGATTCAAATATCATCCTGTCGTCTGCAAAAACTCTGAAAACAGCAGTCCCGCCTCTGTCGATAGTTGTTAAATTTTCATTATTATCATAAATATAATCAGGAGTAAAATTCCCGCGTGTTAAGATGCAGGAATCGATACCTGCACCGGAATCTATTCCAATTATCGCTTCAAAAATCAGATCTTGCCGGTTAACCGGAATTCTTAAATCAGATGGAGCGTGGGTTCCCAGTCCGTATTTAAATGTATGGCGGTTAATTCTTATTGAATCCTCTGTAAAGGACATATTCCTTTTAGGAGAACCGTAATAATTATTGATCTGGCTGAAGGGTATTTCATCCAGCCGGATAATGTATCTGTATTTCTTATCAGAGCAGGAGTTTGAGATGAGCAATGCTGGTAAAAGAAATAAAAGAATATAATTTCTCATTTTCCGGGGTTTGATAAAATGAAGAAAAACAATGTAGGACGATTGAGGTATATTCTATGAATCTGCCTGCGATAAAGCTACTGTATTAAATATTCCGGAAGAGATATCCGCTGAAATTTGATCCTGAAAAATTTTTCAGGATTACTTTTTAAACACTAGTACCCATAGGCATCATCATAGTATCCACTGCTGTCAGAAGGGTCGTCATAGTCATCTCCGTAACTGTCATCCATAATTCCCAGGTTTTTCAGATCATCTTCACTGAAATTTTCAAAGTCTTCAAATTCATTCTCTTCCTCTTCATAAATTTCATATTTCTCATGAAGCTTCTCAACTGCCTCATCAGAGAAGATAAAATCCTCATTCATCTCTTCCATTTTTTCCAGGAGATTTGCAGGAAAAACGAAATTAGGATTCTCCATAATTGCAGCTTCAATAAATTCAGGATCTTTAGTAAAAATATCTTTGAGCGTTGATCCCTTATACTCCCCAAAATCCAACCTGGTGTTTAAACTGTATAATTTCATGATTATTAAACAATTTTTAAAGTACGATGATATTAAAAATGACAAACTTTTTGAACAACAAATATATTTTTTTTATTACTATCAAAAACAACTTTTAAATGAAATAATTATTTTTTTTCAAAACTATTTTTTATAAGGCAATTGGGATTAATTTATTTTAACAATTCTCATTGGATAGTCTTTTCCATCTTCATTGATGGTTATTATATATATTCCTTCTTTGAGGAAAGATAAATCCAGGTATAAATATTCCGATATGGAAGAAGTCTCAAAAATTTTCAAACCATCAAGCCTGTTGAATGTCACCCTTCTGCTTTTAATACCGGTAACAAATTTAATGAATAAATTTTTTGTAAACGGATTTGGACTAATCTGAAAAAGAAGTTCTTCCGGAAATTCTTCTTGTATTACCGATGTTTTCAGAACTTTATTGTCAGGATCAATAATGATTTCGGAAACAGGTTTATCTGCTGTAAAGGCAAACCTGTGGTTATTTTGATCAAACAGGACTCTGTGTGTGTCATATGTATCGTCGGAGTAGATGATCCTGTAATCCAGGTGTGTTCTGAAAAATGTTGTTTCCGCAGACGATGTTTCCTGTGTTGTTGAAATGGTAATGGAATCCTTTTCCTTATTCCATGATGAAATAAATACAGGAAAGCCCTTACCGTAATACCACTGATCAAAGAACCATGTATAATCGTTATCTGTAACTCTATTGAGTGTGTTAAGAAAATCGTCTCCTGTGGCTGTGCTGAAAGCATATTCCTCAAGGAAATCCCTTAATACCTTAAAGAACAGATCGTCATCATTAATTTCGTATCTCAGCATGTGCAAAATAGCTGCTCCCTTTTTATATGAAAGGTCTCCATGAAATATTCTGTTCTGGTTATGTGCTTCTGTGAGTGGGATGTAAATGCTTCCGTCTGGTTGTCTTTTCGCGTTATTTTGGGTATTTATCATCCAGTTGGCAGCTTCGGTTTCTGTGCCAAAGACCTCAACAGCAAGATATTCAAGGTACGTGGCAAATCCTTCATTAATCCATATATCCTGCCATGTTTTGCATGTTACATAGTTGCCGAACCATTGGTGAGCCAGCTCATGGGCTACCAGCTCAAAATGAAATGATGACAGGGTTGTCATGGTCTGATGTTCCATGCCTCCACCCATGGGAGCCAGACAGTGACCGTATTTTTCTTCATGGAAAGGATAGGTGCCGAGTATTTCGGAATAGAGTATAAGGAGATCATTGGTTTTATCAATGGCAGTTTTTTCATTCAATAATATGGAAGGATGGTTATAGATAAAATTCTGAACAAGCAGGGAGTCATTTACTCCGGGTAGTGCGGTCTTAAAACTGTAATCAAGATAATCTGCCACAGAGAATGAAAGAAGATAATATGCAAGCGGGTATCTGGTTTTCCATTCATACCTTTGTGTCAGCTCATTATTAACAATTCGTGACAGCAATCCGTTTGAACCGGCTTTAAGTCCTTTGGGGACTGTAATGAATATCCAGGCAGAATCCGCCTTATCCCTCAGATCCTGTTTACAGGGAAACCATAACATGCTCTGAAAAGGTTCTGATAAGGTATAGGTGACAGTTTTGTCATATATATGATCCTGCCTTGTCAGCACTCCCCCATAAAAGCTTTGTATACCCGCCACGCCGGCATAAAATATTTCAGCAGAAAGCTCCTTTTGGCTGATCAATGTTTCAGGGATTTTTATCTTTAAAAGATTTGCAGCAGATAAAAAATCATTTGCCGGAATTGAATTTATTATCACTGAATCAACAGAAAGACGTGAATCCAGCTCAAAAACGAGGGAATCTGTTTCTTTTATCATTTCAACCTTAACAAGGGTTTTCCCTTTGATAAAAGTACCGGTATTACTTACCTGAAGGTCGATGAAGTAAAATTTCACGTCATAGAAGTCCTGGTATTCTGAATAATAAGGAGAAACAGAAGAGTTAACTACAGATGATTTTAAAGAGTTCGCTTCCTGTCCGGGCAGTGGCAGGAGCAGAAAGGAGAGTATGGTCAGGAATATAAATTTGGGCGCCGGCATTTCATAAATATTCTGCCAAAAACCTGTAAACCGTAGTTTGCTTATATTTCTTCCCCGGAAGCAACAATGTAGAAGGAAATTCCGGTCTGTTGGGAGTGTCCGGAAAATGCTGGGTTTCAAGACAAACAGCAAAGTGTTTGGTATATTGAATATCATTTTTTCCCCTGATGCTGCCGTCAAGGTAATTGGAAGTATAAATCTGTACACCGGGTTCAGTGGTTAGTGTTTCCATAATCCTGCCCGAATCAGGATGAATAAGTTTCGAAATGAGTTTTAATTCATTCTCACCTTTGTTCAGCACGTAATTATGATCGTATCCGGGGGGAATACTTCCGATATCTTTACCCAGGGTTTTAGGTTCCCTGAAGTCAAAAACGGTTCCGCTCACATTCAGATAACGACCGCTGGGTATACTTTCATCATCCACTTCAGTGATATAATCAGCATTAAGATACATAATATGATCGTATACGGGAGTTTTACATGCTGACAGGTTAAAATAGGAATGATTTGTCAGGTTAATAAATGTAGGTTTATCGGTTTGGGCTACATAATCTATAATAAGTTCATTGTTGTTATTCAGAACATATCTGACCTCAGTCATAAGGTTTCCCGGATATCCTTCTTCCATATCAGGAGACTCCATGGCAAGAGCTACTCCTGCTTCGTCTGTTGCCTGATATGCTTCAGATGTCCATATCTTTTTGTCAAATCCTTCAATTCCGCCGTGCAGATGATTTTTACCGGCGTTTTGCACAAGTACGTATTCTTTACCGTCAATTATAAATTTGCCTTTGCTGATACGATTTGCGCAACGGCCTACAATGCATCCAAAATAGGGATGAGGACCCAGGTATTCCTCCAGTGTGTCAAACCCTAAAACAATATCACCCGGTTCTCCCTTTTTATCAGGCACATTCAGGTGAGTTATTATTCCGCCAAAATCAATAATATTTACACTTATTCCCTTGTCATTTTCAATGTAGTATGCGTGCACATCTTTTCCGTTGGGATGCACGCCAAATATGGATTTTCGAACTTTCATGGTGCTTTAAGTAAGTTTGTTGATCAATATTCGATTTATGGGTTAAAGTTAATATTATATATTTACCGTACAATAATGTATTTTTATAGAACTTATTTGATGTTTATTTTTAAATACATAAAATCTAAAATAAAATGAGCCAGAGCTTTATAGATGCCTTGATGCATTTTATAGCTTTATTGTATCTGCCTTTCTTTGACAGAAAGGAGACGCACCTGGAACCTCAGCTGGAAGATTATATAAAAAAAGCAGGAATTCTGGTTCCTCCGGCTGATTGCCTGAAGGTTTTTAATGCTTATTACAGCAAATATTGCAGGGATTTTTTGAGCAGGGAGATATTGCCTGACACGGATGAAACTATTCTAAGGAGACAACTGCTCATTGATGCGGCACGAAGTGCACAGATGAACCTTTATCTTCGCGAAAGATACCTGCTGATACTTGCATTAATTGAATATACCAGTTTTTATAAGGATAGCAGGCTTGATTTTATTAATGATATTAAGGAAGTAGCTTCTGCACTTAATATTACACCTGAGGAATTTAATGAAGCTCTGGACTTTATTTATGAGACAGAGCATGAGCCGGACAGCAGTGAACTGATAATGGAGGATAGTAATGAAGAGATACTTGAAGGATCATGGATAGAGCAGCATAAACCAATTATCGACCCGGTACAGCGACATATTATCGATAACAGAATAAAGGGACGTCTGTATATTAAATATTTTGAGAAATATCACCTCTTTGTGTTAAAATACAGGGGAGCGCAATCCCTCGTATTAAATAATAAAGAAGTGTATCCTGAGTTTTTTTACAGCTTCGGGTTGAATGCGACCCTTATATTTAATAAAACGGAATATATCTGTTTTGATGAGATTGCCGCACATTTCAATCTGAAGTATAATCTGGCACGCATCAGTATAACCGGGGAAAATATCACATACAGATATCCTCACTCTGGTTATACCATAAAACCTTTTGACTTCTCCGAGGATTCGGGACAGTTAATTGGTATTGTTGGTAATAATGGTGTGGGTAAATCAACTATTCTTAAGCTTATTGCCGGTATCAACAAACCTCATTCGGGCGATATACTTATTAACGGAGCAAGTCTTTCCCGGAACAGATTTAAGTTGCAGTCTGCCATAGGGTATGTTTCACAGGAAAATATGTACCAGAAGGAGATGACTGTATATGAGAACCTGTATTGTCATGCTCGCCTGTGTATGGGAGATCTGACCTCGGAAGAGTTAAAGAAAAGGACAGAAGAAGTTATCCGTAAATTTGATCTGCAGGATGTCATGGATATTAAACCTGCTGATTTTGAGATCAGACGTGTTACCGATTTTGACAGGATATGCCTTAATATTGCTTTCGAATTAATCAGGGATCCATATATCTTATGTCTCGACGAACCTCTGACTGTACTTCCCTTCGCCGACTCAAAAAGACTCCTGAATATTTTAAAGGAAGAAACATTTGAAGGGAAGATTGTATTTATTTCTGTGCATCTGCCTTCCCCTGATATCTACAATATGTTCGACAAAGTGTGGCTGATCGATCATGGAGGACATATGATTTACCAGGGTGGGGGGAGACAGGCGCTTGACTATTTTCATTCCTCAGGAATAATTCCTTTCAGGATTGTATCAGCGAGGGAAGATATTGTAAGTCCTGAAGATATAATCAGCCTGGTTGAAACAAAGAAAGTCAGACCGGATGGAGTAATAAGCGATGAACGATTGGTTACACCGGAAACCTGGTATAATCTGTTTAGTAAGAAACAGAAATTAGTCAGCGAAAGACAGCAGGCAGAGAAACCCTTGCCGGTTAAACCTTCTTCAATACCCGGAGTAGAAAAGCAGTTTTTTATTTATTTAACAAGGCTTTTACGTATACGATACTCCAGTCTGAAGTTTCTGTTTTTTATGTTTGCCGTCATACCGCTGGCGGGTGCGATATTTGCCCTGGTCACGCGACATAAGAGCGTTGCCGGGTATTTCCCGGGAGAAAATGAACTCCTGCCTTTATTTCTGTTTCTATCTCCACTCTATGTTTTTTTTACCGGCATGCTCAACGGAGCAGAAGAGATTATGCCTGAAAAATCAAGAATTAAAAGAGACCTGAATCTGAAACTAAGTCATTTTAGCTATATAAATGCAAAAGTCGTTTTTATATTATCGGTTACAGTTATACAAACATTCCTGTTTGCCATAATTTGTCTGGGTATCCTCAGAATAGAGGGATTACTGCCGCCTTTCTTTATCATCTATCTCAGCATTTCATTTCTGGCAGGGTTACTGTCCTTAATACTATCAGCTGCCTTCCGCAATATCATTGTTATTTATATTCTGATCCCCATTCTTTTAATTCCTAATCTTTTATTCTCAGGTTATCTGATTCAATATAACAATCAGGATGGATTCAAAACATATTCACCTCTTTTAGCCGATCTGGTTCCGGGCAGGTGGGCTTATGAAGCCCTTGTTGTCACCTGTTTTACAGACAATAAGTATAATCGCCATTTATTTAATGATGAGCTAAAATATTATCAGAATTCATTTATAAAAGAAGAAATTTTACCTCTTCTTTTCAGAGGACTTGAAGAATGTAATGCTTTATTATATGCTGAAGATAATATACAAAAGCTGGATAGTTGTTTGCGAGTATTCAGGAATGAACTTTTTTATATATCGGAAAATGAAGATATTGCGCCTTTTATGTATTTTAATGACCTTTCCCCCGATACTTTTAATGAAACAATATCAAATGAATTATTTGGCTATTTAACTTATATAGACTTTTATACTGAAAGCGAAATGAATGATCTGGACTTAAAAAGGATGTTCAGGCAGTCTGAGTTTAAACATGATACTGATTTTGTGAACCAAAAATTACTTCATCATAACAGTGCGGTGGAAAACATCGTATACGGCAATAATATTGACAGAGGAGTGGAAATTACTGCACATATTTTAATTAAAAGAGGGAAACCAATATATCTCATTCCTGAAAATCATTTTGGCAGAAGCCACTTTTTCTCACCATATAAAAGGGTAGGGGGGCAACTTATTAACACAAGGGAGTTTAATTTGAATGCTCTCTGGATGATGAATGCAGTCCTCTATTTTGTTTTAATTACCGGTTTGGCAAACTGGACATGTAATCTTTTCAGAAAAAGGAAAGAATAACTGGTAAGTACTGTTTAAAGTTTAATTAATTTCTTCTTTCAAAGCATTCAGAAAAGAGGATCGCATCATAGTGATATTCAGATAGCTGAAAATATTTACTTTCCTGCGGTAATTTTCCTGAGGCCCGTATACCTGCGATATTTTTATATATTTAGGATTAATAAGGGATTCAATCATAGCAACTTCTTTCATTTCCGTGTTGTTCTGTCCGTGATATGAGCCTTTAAAACCGGATAACAATAAATTCCATGGTTCTCCTTTTCCCTGAATCATCCGGTATAAATCAGCCTGATTAACAAGAAGATTACCCGACAACCCGGCAGGAAGTATATATATCTCTAAGCCCGGGGTATTTAAAAGAAAGTCAACTGCATCCAGATCATATCTTACATGGGGTTCATTTTTATTCCATGTTTTAATTTTCCGGTCATAAAGTAATCCGCTGAAATAAACTTTGATATTATTTACGATTGAGGGGTCTGTTTTTATAGCATAAGCCAGATTTGTAAGGGCTCCAAGGACTACAATATTAATTTTTTCACTTTTCTTTGCTTTATGGGCTTTTTCGATATAAAATGCAGCCCCTTCAGATAAATTAATTGCATAGTCAGAGTTTAAGCGGAATGGTTCTTTTTCACCCTGAAGTGCAGGAATATTCTTTTTGTCCATTAGTTCGAGGACACTATTATGGAGAGAATGACTGACCTGAACAGTATTGCGGCCTGCACCCGGCTGAAGGTCCCATTGAGAAGCAACCAGACATGTAACCTCCAGCTCCCGGGCAGTAAGTGCCCTTGTAATGGCAAACAACTTTGAAGGATCACTTCCGGTTCCGGAATCGATGATAATGCTGGTTTTACCATTGTCTTTAAAAAACTCATGTATATTAATAATGGAGATAACCATCAGAAATAATACTGCCAATATAAGGAAGAAGAAAAATATCCTTTTTAATTTTTTCAGAAGAGTTCTAAACATTAATGCAGATTTGATGATGCAAAGGTATAAAAACACACAGACGTGCCACCCGGCAACGCTTATATTTTCACATCTCCGTACAGACATGCCTCCAGGCACGTCTCTACATAAGATTTCCCTCCTCATTAGGAAATTTCCAAATTTTACTTTAAATTTATCCTTCTGATATTCAAACTTTTCTCCCTATGACTAAAAAAAATAAAAAAGAACACAGACAAAATGAAGAAGTTGCCGGTTCAGCAAAGAGTGAAGTAAAAAAGCTGGACAATAAATTTTATGAGAAGGAACTGATCCGGTTACAGGAGGAACTGGTAAAGTTCCTGGACTGGATAAAAGCCAAAAAACTGAAAGTTGTTGTTTTATTTGAAGGTCGTGATGCTGCCGGAAAAGGAGGTACAATTAAGCGAATTACTTCAGAGCTTAATCCCCGGTTTGCCAGGGTTGTAGCCCTTGGTGTTCCGACAGAAAGAGAGAAATCGCAGTGGTATTTTCAAAGGTATATTAATCATTTGCCTGCGGCCGGGGAAATGGTAATATTCGACAGAAGCTGGTATAACCGTGCGGGTGTTGAGCGGGTAATGGGCTTTTGTTCAGAGGAGGAATACTGGGAATTTTTGCGGTCGTGTCCTAACTTTGAACGAATGATGATCCGCTCAGGAATAATCCTTGTGAAATACTGGTTCTCTGTTAGCAGGGAGGAACAGTACAGAAGGTTTAAAGCCCGTGTAAAAGATCCGACAAGATACTGGAAGTTAAGTAATATGGACATCGCTTCGCTGGAAAAATTTGAAGACTATTCCCGTGCAAAAGATGAGATGATGGCATATACCGACACCAAGGAGAGTCCCTGGTGGGTGGTGGAATCTGACGACAAGAAAAAAGCACGTCTGAATTGCATTCATCACCTGTTAAGCCTGATCCCTTATGAAGACCTTCCCCATGAAGTTACCAAACTTCCTCCTATGATTGAACCGAAGAAAGGATATGTGAGAACCCCGAAGGATACTCAGACGTATGTGCCGGAGGTGTATTGAGGGATCACGGGATCACGGGATCGGGTGATCAGGATAATAGCAGGGGCGCACGGCTGTGCGTCTTTTATTCAAATCAATTTTTTTTCTTCGTGTCCTTTGTGTAATCCTTTGTGTCCTTTGTGGTTAGAACTATCAGGTTTTACCACAAAGGACACAAAGGATTACACAAAGGTACACAAAGACAATAATAAAATGGGATATATTGTATCAAAATATCTATTAATTCTTATCATCTTTATTTCACAGGTATTCTACGCACACGCAGACACTATACCTCACTTCTACACCGGAATGCAAGCCCATTACGGCTTTATTATTCCCCACTCCCGGTCAATAAAAGACATTTCGCATACCCATCCTTATGGCTTTGAATTCAACCTGAATAAATTGCATACCTCATTTACAAAATGGCAGGTGTTCAATGCGTATTGGATATCAGGGATAGAAGCCAGGTATTTTAACTACCAGAATCCTGAAATACTTGGTGGAGTATTTGATATGTGTGTTTTTGCTGAACCTGTTGTCAGGCACGGAAAAAACTTACTTTTTACCGTGAGAGGGGGAGCAGGTTTTTCATATCATACCAAAGTGTACGATGAGACAGATAATCCGCTTAATTTCTTTTTCAGTTCAAGAATAAGTTTCCCTTTGTTTGTTGATGCACGTTTCAAATACAGGTTAGGGCAATCAACATTTTTAACTCTCTCCGGCTGCTATAATCATATTTCCAACGGAGGCGTTAAACTGCCCAATAAGGGAATGAATTTCCCGACTCTGGCTGTTGGATTCGAAATTCATCCTAAACCATTTCCTGTCCTGCATCACGAATATTATTCAGACGCAAAAGGAAGGAAGCCTGATCCGTATGTAATATTTCAGGCCCTTTCGAGTGTAAAAGTTCTGAATGCCGTAGGAGAACTGCCGGAAAAAACAATGTTTATATACGGGTTTCATTCACGGTTTTGCAGGCCTCTCAGCGCTTTTTATTCATTGAATGCCGGGGTGGAAATAATTTTTGACGGATATATAAAGGAAACGCTGGTAAGAGAGCAGAGGGATATAGATTATAAACGCCTGGCATTAACTTTCGGGCAGGATTTTATGCTTGGGAAAGTGTTATTCACACAATACCTTGGTGCCTATATCTACTCACCATATAAGGCAAGAAATGCACTTTACCAGAAGTATGAACTGGCATACAGAATTTCTCCGGTACTAATGGCGGGTGTATTTTTAAAATCCCATTTACAGGTAGCAGAACTTATGGGAATACATATTAATTATTCTCTGAAGCTTTGGAATTGATGAATGATAATGAATTAATTATAAAAAAAACGCAAAGGCAAAAAAAAATAATCAGAATTGCGCCTTTGCGCCTCTGCGCTTTTTTTTATATCTTTTATTACCTTTACAATTTATAAACTCATTCAATAATGCCAAACCGCAAACGCATCCGCAGAGTTACCATGCCCCCACCCATGGAGGGATATAAACCTTTTGGCATCCCAATGAGGCAACTGGAATCGGTAGTTTTGCTATATGAGGAGTTTGAGGCGATACGACTTGCAGATTATGAGAACCTCACCCAGGCTGAGGCTGCAAAAAGAATGAATATCTCCCGTCCCACTTTTACACGGTTATATGATAAGGCGCGGAAAACCATTGCTAATGCTTTTGTTGAAGGGAAAGCTATCTTAATTTCAGGGGGTACTTATGATACTGACGATTTCTGGTATAAATGCATGCATTGTAATGAAACTATGGTTACTCACAAGCCGGAGATACATTGCAAGGCTTGTGATTCTGAGGACATTATACCTTTAAATATCCAGCCGGGTAGGGGAAGACACAGAAGGAGGGGGAGGAGGGATATTAATAATAAATAGGAATTTCATTTTTCTATACCGTAAAATTCAACAATATAAATAAATTACAACTGTGGATTTTCCCGGCCCTGTTCAGGAATAATTTTGTTAATTAACGTAAGTTCGACATAAAATATGATTGTCTCCATTTTAGGCTGTCTAAAAAATCTTTTTAAATAAGATTTTTATTTTGTCGTCCCTATTCAACGCTCATCTTTTGCAACAGCTTCAGATGACAGTTGGCAGGGCCATGTTTTAGAGATGGGTGATTATTATCAGAAGTAAGATCAACTTCACTAAAGTTTACGGTGAGTAAGATCAACCTGCACTGAAGTTTCGGTTGATAAGACCTGTATGGCGTTTTTCAGCCGGACAGCGTCGTGGAAGAAAACAAGACCCTGTGTTGTAATTTCACCTGACGAAATGAACAACCACTTAAGGACTGTTGTAATTGCCCCTATGACAACAAGCTCGAAAAACTACCCTACCCGGGTTGAGATAAAACATGACAATAAAATGGGTTGGATTGTAATTGATCAAATCAGGTCTATCGATAAACAGCGTATTCTCAAGGATATGGGAAAGCTCTCGAGATCTGAGATCAAAGAGCTCAAAGCGATCTTAAAAGAGACATTCGTTGATTAAAAATATGGTTCTACCATGAATTTAATGGAAGAATAAAAGGAGTCAGAAGACAGGAGACAGAAAATGAGTAATTGAGTAATTGAGTAATTGAGTAATTGAGTATATGAGTATATGGTGGATGAAGGCACCCTTTAGAGGGCCGCTTATAGAGCAATTCTGTCTTCTGAATTCTGCATATCAAAAATCAGCTCTATTAAATTCATGGTAGAACCAAAAATATTATATTTACTCTTTGAAACTTTTCAGAAAACTAAAATGTCCAACCATTCTTCACATATTGATGAAAATCTCATCACCCGCTTCCGTGAAGGAGATATGCAGGCTTTTGATACCATTTATAACTTCTTTAACAGGAAGCTTTATGCTTTCGTTTTAAAGATACTGAAAATAGAAGATGATGCCAGGGAAATAGTTCAGGATGTTTTTATTAAGTTGTGGGAAACAAGGGAGAGAGTTAAAAGTGTTTCATTATTCAATTCCTATCTTTTCACCATTGCATACAATACTTCCATTGATCTTGTGAGAAAAAGGATCAATGAAAAGAAATATGTTGAATATATCAATTCCTTACAGAAGAATTATTCCCTGGATGAAACCATTGATAAAATGGATTATGATATCCTGAATAAGGAAATAGTGTTTCTTATTGAAAAACTTCCCCTCAAACAACGGGAGGTATATAAATTAAGCCGGATGGAAAACCTTACCCATAAGGAAATTGCCGGGAAACTGAAAATCTCGGTAAATACTGTTGAAAATCATATCTCCAAAGCACTTCAGTTCCTTCGTAAGAATTTGAATACAAATTCGTTGAAAGGGGTGTTGTTTATCTGGTTGTTTATGTAAGGATATTATTGCTTAAGCCGGAAAGAAAAATTAGATTATTTTATTTGGGAATTCAGAACTTTTTATAATAAGAAGTATTACAGACTTCTCGCATTTTGGGATAAAACGAATAATGAAGACACCTTGGTTTTAGCGACACATGGATTTATAAAGAAAACACAGAAAATACCTAAACGTGAGATTACCAGAGCTGAAGAAATAAGAAAAGAATATTTTGAGATTAAAAACAAAAAGAAATGAAAAACAATAGATTAAAATCGAAAAGCCTTGACGAAATGATTGATATGCATATCGGAGTTAAAGGAACTGAAAAAAGAGAAATTTTTGAGGAAGAACTTCGCCTTGATATTTTAGGGCATACTATCAAAAAAATCAGGGAAGAAAAACACCTGACACAGGCTCAACTTGGTGAATTAGTCGGAGTAAAAAAAGCACAAATATCGAAAATTGAAAATAATCTTACTGATGCCAGATTTGAAACGATTTTAAAAGTATTCAGAGCTTTAAATGCTAAGATTAATTTCAATGTTGAGTTGATAAACCAAAATATGTCATTGGGATAATAATAAAAGCAGGGTAAGGAGTACTATAAAAAATGAAAAGTATTTTTGAAAAATCAAAAGCTAAGATTTGGGATAAATTGACTGATGAACAAAAAAGGGAAATTCTTTTATCCTATGAGGAAAGTGAATCGGATAATCATCTTCTTGATCATGATTCGGTTATGAATAAATTCAAAAATTGGCTGTGAAAATATAGTGAACAAATAGTTGTATTGTTAAAAAAAGTTACCAAACAATAACCCAATAACCCAATAACAGAATGTCTATTCGTCACCCGTCACCCGTCACTTCTTCTCGCCAACCACATTAACCATAAATTCCCCCCATTCATCAAAAAAAATCCCCTCCCCAATAGTGGTAACCTCAATCACAAACGTATACATTATGATTTTAAATTGTTCCTGAAAGTTAGTTTTAGTTAGTATGTAGTAGGAATGATAGCGGAATTGCCTGAAAAGTAATTAATGTAACAGGAAGTAGGAATTTAAAAATCAAACCTTAATTTTAGCTGAATTTTAGGTTTATTCAGATTTTACTTTTCAGGCAAAACCGCAATTACAATTTTTTTATGGATAAGAATCTCTTTATAAAGTATTTGAATAATGAATGTTCCCCGGAAGAGGTACAGGAAGTTTTTGCATGGTTTCGGGAACGTTCCGGGAATATCATTGAAAAATCGACTGTAAAGCGGATCTGGGATGAATTTGCACCTCCTGATAAAACATTGAATGCTGATGAATTTGAATTTATGCTGGATAAAATTCATCACCGGATAAACATCCTTGAATCTCAAAAACACAGAGGGAAAAAAGTGTATATAAAGAATACAGCCTTCAGGAGAACTGTCACATTTTTCACCAGAGCGGCAGCCGTTCTTTTAATTCCTGTTTTATTTACACTATTGTATATCTATTCTGCAAATAAGTCGAAACAGGAATTATATACCGATAATATAATTGAACTTAATGTTCCGGCGGGTTCGGTTATTAATACAGAACTGCCGGATGGCACGAAAGTATGGCTGAATCAGAAAAGTACATTGAGGTATCCGCAAAAATTTGATAAGGGCGCCCGTAAAGTATATATGGAGGGAGAAGTCTATTTTGATGTAAAACAGGAACCTGACCGGCCTTTTATTGCAGCTGTGAATAACATAGAAGTAATGGCAACGGGCACTGAGTTCAATGTTAAGTCTTACCCGGAAGATTTTTCCGTGGCAACCACTCTGGTATCCGGAAGAGTTGTTGTAATGAGCAGATCTTTCCGGGGGTCTCCTTCAAAGCCTGTTTGCGAGATGTACCCCGGTCAGCATATGTCCATTGATTTAACATCGAATCAGTACAGTTTAAAAAGAGATTATGTAGAGAATTATGTTTCCTGGAAAGACGGAAAGTTAATATTTAAGGAAGCCACGTTGAAACATATACTGGAGCGGTTAGGGAACTGGAATAATGTTGAGTTTGTGATCACGAATAAGGAGCTGGAGAATCTGACCTATACCGCAACATTCATTGATGAAACCCTGTCCCAGATGCTGGATTTACTGGAGAAAGCCGCACCTGTAAGGTTCAGGATTTCCCGGAGGGATAGGCTGGATGATGGCACATATTCGAAAAGTAAGATATATGTAAGTTACAGGAGGCCGTAGGGACGCACGGCGGTGCGTTCGTTTGTTGATTAATTGAGTAATTGAGTATATGAGTAGAGACACACGGTTGTGCGTCACAAAATAAACATTAATTAACCCATTTGCCCATAAATAGAAACCGATCCTGAAAAAAAGCAGGAAAATGCCGCGAACACTTTCCTGCCGATTAAGAATTAAAAATTCCAGTGCAAAACGGAAATTATTAACCTTAACATTCTCAAAAGTATGAAAAAAAATCCTTCGAACTTTGAAATTTCGGAATATTCCGGACTAATTAAATTACTACAAATTATGAAAATCGGAATTTTCTTAATACTGATAACAGTTATTCAATCTTTTGCGGTTGAAAGTTATTCCCAATCCGCTCTTATCAATCTGAATATGAAACAGGCAACTATTGAAGATGTTTTGACACAGATTGAGAACCAGAGTGAATTTTATTTTTTATATAGTCCTAAAATTATTAATATAAAAAAAGAAGTAAGTATTCAGGTTAGAGATAAAACTATAGAAGAAATACTTTCTGAATTATTTACCGGTAGCGATGTGAAATATATGATCATAGACCGACAGATCGTTCTGAGTTCTGAATTACCTGTAAATGCATTTCGGCAACAGCCCAGAACAAGGGAAATTACAGGTACTATAGTAGACAGCAAAGGTGAAACAATGACTGGGGTAACTATTATCGTTAAAGGAACTACTATAGGTACTATCACAGATATTAATGGTAATTATTCACTTATCATTCCGGAAGATGCTAAAACTCTTGTTTTTTCATTTGTCGGAATGAAAACCCATGAAATTAATATCGAAGGCAAGGCTATTGTTAATGTTATTATGGAGGCTGACCTGATAGGAATTGAGGAAGTTGTGGCAATTGGCTACGGGACAATGAAAAGACGTGATTTAATAGGATCTGTTTCTTCTATCCAGGGAGAAGCTCTTTCTGAATTCCCGAATGCCACTGTTACACATGCCCTTCAGGGACGTACGGCAGGTGTGGTTATTCAACAGACTTCCGGAGCTCCTGGTTCGACTCCACAGATTCGTATAAGAGGTAATATTTCTATCAAGGGAAGTAATGATCCATTATGGGTTATTGATGGTTTTCCCGTTGAAAATGCAAATCTGCTGAATATAACTGATATTGAAAGCATTGATGTATTGAAGGATGCATCAGCAACTGCTATTTATGGATCCAGAGGTTCAAATGGTGTAATAATTGTAACAACAAAGAAAGCCAGGGCAGGGAAAACTAAAGTTATATATGACGGGAGTTTCAGTGTACAGACGTTAAGAAAAAAACTTGACGTTTTGAATGCGGAAGAATATATGGTGTTTACAAATATTCAGCAGCTCAACGATTTTGGATCGGCATATTTTACACAGTCTGATATTGATAATGCAGGTGATGGTACTGATTGGCAGGACCTAATATTTCAGACTGCTTTGGTACAGAATCACTCCTTAAATATCAGCGGAGGAGACCAAAAAACAAGGTATTCACTTGGAGGAAGTTATTTTAATCAGGAAGGAATAGTTAAGAATACCGGTTATTCGAGGATTACTATGCGTAGCAACATTGATCATGACATTAACAAATGGATCAATGTAACAATGAATACCATATTAAGCAGGGTGGATAATAATGTCAAAGACCCAGAAGGTAGTATGAGAGGCGGCAATTTTCTACATTCAGCTTTTGCAGCTCCTCCCAGTTTAGCTCCTTATAATGATGATGGAACCTACAGGCAGTTTTATATGGATTATCCCTTTATTAATGCAGGACATGTAAACCCAGTAGCATGGGTGAATGAAATGAGTGCGAAATGGTACAGGAATAAAGCTATGTCAAATTTGACTTTGACATTAACCCCTGTCAAAGGATTATCTGTAAAATCATCTTTGAATGTTCATAATACTGAATACCGATGGGATAGATATTACTCGAAAAAATATCCTACTATTGACGGAAGTGCAGGAATTGAATCTAGAAATATCTTAGAGTTAACTACCAATAACATTGTTACATATCATAAGTCAGTAGAAGGGCACGATTTTTCTATAATGGCCGGAAGTACTTATGAACAATTCAGAAATACCCCGTTTAGTGTTACGGGTGATGGATTTATTCATGACATCCTGGAAAACTATGATATTGGGTCTGCAACTATTATAGGTATTCCTTCATCATCATTTTCTGAATGGAAGATTTTGTCGTTTTTAGGACGCATAAACTATTCATATAAAGGAAAATATTTAGCTACAGTTAACTTCCGAACAGATGGTTCTTCCCGGTATTCAGAAGGAAACAAATGGGGCTATTTCCCTTCAGGAGCTTTGGCATGGCGAATTTCTGACGAGGATTTTATGCAGCAGTTAAGTTTTATCTCCAATATGAAATTCCGATTTGGGTATGGTATAACAGGCAGTACTGCGATCAGCCCTTATTCAACCGTAAATTTGTTAACTTCAGAATCTGCCGTTTTAGACAAACAATTAATCCCCGGTTTTGATCCAAGAGATACATATCCTGGTGATCTGAAATGGGAAACTACGGAACAGACAAACGTTGGTCTTGACCTGGGATTATTAAAGAACAGGGTTCAGTTAGTAGCTGATTACTATGTGAAGAATACCAGAGATCTTTTAAACGATGTGCAGTTGCCTTCATCTTCAGGATATAACAGTACTATTAAGAATATCGGGAGAATTCAAAATAAGGGCCTTGAATTTCAATTAGATGCTTTTGTGCTTGATAAAAGTCTGATATGGAAAATTTCTTCTAATATATCTTTCAATAGAAATAAAGTAGTTAAACTTTATGATGGTCAGGATATTACCGGTACATGGTATTCTTTGGCCTGGGTAGGAGATTACATCAATCTTGTCAGAGAAGGCGAACCATTAGGAGTTTTCTATGGATATTTGGAGGACGGGTATGATGATAACGGAAGAATAAAATTTAAAGAGGTAGATGGAGAAATTCAAAGAACTATTATCGGCGATCCTAATCCTGATTTTGTTTATAGTTTTAACTCAAACTTGTCATATAAGAATTTTACTCTCAGCATCTTTCTACAGGGAGTTCAGGGTAATGATATTTTCAGTTTCAGTGTGGGGACAGCTAATTGTGATTATGGCTTTGGATTAAATCCTTTGAGTGAAGTCCTTTATGATCATTGGACACCTCAAAATACGGATGCTAAATATCCGGCAATCAGTATGACCAATTCATACCGTGTTTCTGATCGTTTCTTGTATGATGGATCATATCTTCGACTAAAAAATGTGGAATTGGCATATAGTATTCCCACAAATAACATCGGTGTTCAATGGTTTAACAAAGCACAGATTTATGTGAGTGGTCAGGATCTTCTCATGTTTACAAAATATCCGTGGTATGATCCCGATGTAAATACAAGAGGTGGGAGCACATCAATCAATCAGGGAATTGATCATTTTTCATATCCAACAACCAAAGGCATTATGTTTGGAATGAGGTTAGAGTTTTAATATATAAAAATTAAGAATTATGAAAAAAATACTGTTTTATATAATCATATCCTTTAGTTTCATAGCATGTGAAGATATTTTAGTAGAGAAACCAAAGATGATTGCAACTGAAACATTTTACACTTCTGCTGATGAAATTGAGGCAGCTATTATACCTATTTATTATCAATTACAAAGAGGGCTTAGAAAAAACTATCATAATATACCTGAGTCTATGGTGGATTATTTATATGCCCGTGGTTCATATTTGCCTGTTCATAGATTTCAGGGTTTGGATATAACAAACATTAACAGGTTATCTGACATCTGGATTCGAATATACAGGGCTATAAGAGACGCAAATTTGGTCATTCAGAATGCTCCGAAATCGGAACAGGCTACTAAAGAAGAGATTGATCGGTTTGTTGCAGAGGCGAGGTTTCTTAGAGCATTTTGTTATTTTCAGTTAGCACGTACTTGGGGAGCTGTTCCATTAAGAACAGAGCATAATATGATTGACTTGGCTGTTCCCAGGGAACCGGTTAATAATTTGTATGACTTTATTATTGATGATCTTCTGTTTGCTGAAATAAATTTACCGGATATACCTAAAATGATGGGGAGACCGATAAAAATTTCAGCGAAAGCTCTCCTGACCGAAGTGTATTTAACAATTGGAAATTGGGCTGGCGCCCGATCAAAATCATATGATATAATTAACTCCCAAATGTTCTCTTTGGTTCCTGTTTCCAAATCTGATGATTTTTATAATATATTCGGACCAAAAATTAACGGCTCATCTGAAGAGGTCTGGTATCTCAAATATAATCAAGATTATGGATCTGAATTTGCATGTATGGGACATCATCCTTCATATCCTTACCTGAATGGAAGAGGACACTGGGGGCACTATACTGATTCTGTTAAAAATAAAGTAATAAGTGAATGGGATCCGAATGATTTAAGAAAAGCATTTAATTTATATCATTATAACGGTTACATTCTTGGTTCTTCGACCACCATGTTTCTTAAGAAATTTATAGACATGGAGACAACTAACAATTATGCAGCAACCGACAACCCTTTTTACCGTTATGCCGATGTCTTGTTGTTCTTTGCAGAAGCTGATTGTCGGATAAATAATGGGCCTACAAATGATGGGGTAGAAAAACTGAATATGGTTCGTCGCCGTGCATATGGTTTTAATCCTAATGATCCATCACCGGTCGATTACGTTGCAACTGATTACGATGAGGATTCATTTATTGATCTGGTTTTAAAGGAGCGTGGTTACGAAACCTTCTACGAAGGCAAACGTTATTTCGATTTGAAACGTGTTGGGAAATTTGCTGAGATCATTAAAGATGTGCATGGTGTTGATATTAATCCATCTATATTATTATACGCAATTCCTAATCATGAAATTGAGTACAATGAAGCTATAGATGAAACGGATCAAAATCCGGGATATTAAATAAATGTACTTTGGTGTGATGAAAAAATCACAATTGTAGTACAATTTCCTTTTCAATCCTATCGAACTACCAATTCTTTGAGATACAGTTAATCTTCATATGCATTCAAAATCTTGTAAAAAAAAGAATATAAATTGATATGAGTGTTAAGAAAATTTTGAGATTCTGTTTATTTATATATCAGGTATAATCCTGACATTTTGACCAAAAACACTTTTATCGTATAACCACAATAGGGCTTATATATGAATTATAGAATTATTCAGTTTGGAGTAGTGATGATCATCATTTTCGGATTTTCCTGTGATGATAAATCCAGGTCAATAGACGATATCATTGTGAATGGAGATTCTAATTCTCCGTTTAAGGGGAAAGTACATTGTGCAGAAGTTGGTTTGGAAGGTGTTGTAGTGACAGACGGGTATAATTTCGATGTGACAGATAATTATGGTGATTATTCACTGCCATACAGCAGGCTGGCCACTCATATTTACATATCAACTCCTGCTGGGTATACTGTTTCGGTTGTAAACAGTGTTCCGCAGTTTTATAAGAAATTAAGCTCTTTAACAGACAGTGAAAAGGTGAATTTTGAACTCATTAAACTTGAGGCTTCTGATAAAAAACATTATTTTATTGGTATAGCTGACCCGCAAGTCAGAAATGATTCGGAAATTCTTAAACTGAAACCTATTCTTAATCAGTTGAGGAGCTATTTGGATGAAAATGATTTAGGTCCTGTTCATCTGATGGTTGCAGGCGATATTGTATTCGACCAGTATCATATGCATGAGTCAATTAAGACCACTTTTAGTCAGGTTAACAAACCTGTTTATTATGCTATTGGTAATCATGATCACCTGATTAATAAAGCTCAACCTGCATCTGATGCTTACGATAAAATAGCTGATAATGATTATGTTGACCATTATGGGCCAACATATTATTCATTTAATCGAGGTGATGTTCATTATGTTGTACTTGATAATATTCTTTATAAGGGAGGGCCAGATACTGAATACTCTACTTATTTTACCAATGAACAGTTAGATTGGTTACAGAAGGATTTATCATATATATCAAAAAATAAAGCTTTAGTAGTTATGTTTCATTCTCCAACAAGAACTCCATTTACTAATTTGGTAGGAAACAGTCAGGAGTTGTGGTATCTGTTGGAAGGATATACAAATGTTCAGTTAATCAGCGGACATACCCATTATCACGCTACCATGGTACATAACTCTGGTTATGTTGAACATATTATCGGGGCAATTTGTGGAGGTTGGTGGGAAGGCCCTGTATGCAGATGTGGAACTCCTCTGGGTTATAAATTGTTTGAGGCAGATGGTAACAATATCACGTGGAAATATGTAGCATATGAATACCCTGATGAGCAATTTACAATCCATAAGCCTGAAATCAGAGATCCTCGTTTGAGACCTGCAGAAGAACTATTAGTAAATGTTTGGGATTGGGATCCGGATTGGCAAGTGAAATATTCAGAAGATGGAGGGAGTACTTATAAGGATTTAATACGCATTACTCAAAAAACCGTTGATCCAATAGCTTTTCAATACTTTGGTTTTCAGGGAGATAATGCTGTTCCAATGAGATCATGGATTTATGCATCAACAACCGATCATATTTTCAGGTGCGTCCCCGATGAATCCACAACTAATGTAATTGTAAAAGTAATAAGTCGTTTCGGAGAAGAATATATCAGAAATGTTGATTTGAAGTAACAGGAGGGCAATAATCTATGTATTCAATCAATTTTCAATTATATATAGGTTTAAATTTTTCCTTTTAACTAATAAAATATTAATACACTTAAAAATAAAATTTAGGATTTACTTACATCTATTTCAATTAAAAATTAAATGTTTAACTTAAAATTTAACAGCATGAAAAAATTTACTTTCCTTTTAACTTGTTTTTTTACGGCGATATCTTCTTTTGCGCAATCGCCAGTTATTACTACTTTATATGAGCACTCGGTCATAAAAGACGGGGTCAGGCCAGCATGGATGGGTGATAAAAAAGAAAGAAATATGGCGTATTATGATGGTAAAATATATGTTCCTTCTGTACAGAATGGAAATCAGATTTTTATCATTGATCCTGAAACAGGTCTGAAAATTGACGAGGAAACAATTGATCTTCCAGATGTTTCTGGCGGAGCAGTTGGAGTATCCGGAATATGGATCACACCTTCAGGAAAAATTATTGTTTGTAATATCACCACTAATTCTAGTACTGATCCTTTTAAGGTCTATGCTCTAACTCCTAAAACGGGGGAATCCGGATATGATTTTTCTACAATCTTAAGTTGGAGTGATGATGTGGGTCACAGATTAGGAGACCATATTGCAGTTTATGGTGATTTTACTTCCGGTGGTAGTGGTTATATTATCTCCGCAAATGTTAATACAATGAATGTTCTTTGCTGGGATATCCTTAATGGTGTTGTATCCGTAAATCCAAACATAATTACGCTGGAAGGATTATATCCCCCGCATGATCAGGTGAAAATCCATTACGGGCCTGTTATTTATCCTGTGGACCAAACCCGGTTCATATTAAACTCTGCACGGATGCATCCGACATTATATAGCAAGGAAGGTGCAATGCTTGCCATTTTTGATGGGGATGCTCAACCACAGATGGCTGGAATATCAGGACTTACACATTTTAATTTCAAAGAACGTTCATTTATTGTTTGTGGGACAACAAATTATATTACTGGAGTTCCTCCTAACGCTATCGAAGTATTTGAAATCACAGGAGGTGAATTCAATTTTAACCAGGCTGTATCTGTATCGGGTATATTGCCGGAAAATGGTTATGGGGATTCTAATAACAGTACATATAATGTACCTATCATTAATAAAGTGTTGGAGAATGAAGTGATATTTTGGGTTCTTGTACCAAATAATAGTTTTGCCGGTTATAAATTAACAATAGATGCCACTTCAGTGAAAAATAATCAAATTAATAATGGTTTTACTGTTTATCCGGTTCCTGCATCCGATTTTATTAATTTTAGTTTGGAACTAAAAAGTGTTGCATTATATAATATGACAGGTCAGCTTGTACTAAAAGAATCCAATATTGAAAAGTTAAATGTAAAAGGCTTACAAGGATCCTTTATCCTAAAAGCTTTTGATAATAGCGGGAAATCGTTTAACAGATTAGTGGTAATTAAATAAATAACGTAATTCGTTGGCGAAATTAATTTTTATTCATGTGTATGCGGGTCTTAATGAAAATTCTCAAGGTTTATAATTTGTAGAGAATTTTACTTGAAGAATTAATTTCGCCAACTTTTTTTATTGCTCATTTATAGTTATTATGAGAGATATATGTAGCATTGTTAAGCCTCTGATGGTTAAACGATTATTGCTATTTGCTATTATAGTATTATGTGTAAAAAATGAATCGGCAGCACAAATTTACACATTAAGGAACCAAAATATCTTAATTGGAATTGATGAAAATGCAGCCCTTGTTTCTTTGGTGAATCTTCACACAGGTCACAATTATGCATCAGGAAAACCATTGTGGCGATTGTATTTTGATACACATAACGAGAAGGATATAATGTTCTTGGCTACAGACAACCTGCCGGAAATTAAAACTGAAAAAAGTAAGATCACAATTTATTATAATACCTTGAAAAACAAGGAAAAAGAATTTAATTTCACCCTTTCACTTGTGATTTCCCTTGAGGAAGACAAAATTCGGTTTGAATCGAAAATGTTTAATAATGAGATGAATACTGTCATCAGGGAGTTGCAGTATCCCTTAGTAGGGAACTGTCTTTACCCTGAAGATCATCAATTGTTAACAACTCAAAGAGGAGGGCATAAATATTCCGATCCAAAAAAGAAGATACAATCAATGAATTTTTCTTACAGAGGACCTGATCATCATTTTCGTCAACTGAATATCTTATACCCGGTAGGTGTGTCCTCAAATTGCTTTGCACTGGCAGGTAATGAGCAAGGTTTGTATTTCGGAAGTCATGACACTACATTCAGGTATACATGTCATGGAATAAGGTTATATCCGGATAAGAAAGGGGATTTTAATGAGTTGGAAACAGGTTTGTATAAATACCCTGATTGTCTGCCTGGCGAGACCTGGAGTAATAATTCTAATGTTATAGCTCCTTATAATGGTAGTTGGCATCAAACCTCCCGGTTATATAGGACATGGGCGGATACATGGTGGGCACACAACACACCTCCGCTGTGGGTAAAAATGATGCCCGGATTTCAACGGGTGATACTACGACATCAGAACGGAGAAACTTTGTTTACTTATGATGATTTTTCAGGGCGAATAAAACAAGCCGGAAGAAGTGCAGGTATTAATGTTACTTTTCCCTTTGGATGGTGGAATAGCGGGATGGATAACGGCTATCCCGATTCCTATTATCTAACTGATCCTGAACAGGGCGGTGATGAGGCATGGAGTAGGGCAGTAAATGATTATAAAAAGGATGGAGGGAAGGTTATTATGTACTTTAACGGGAAACTAATTGATACGGAAAGTGATTATTATACATATGGTGAAGGGAAGCAAGTAAGCTATAAAAGCAGTACTGGGATAGAAATGACTGAAGCATATAAATTTCCCGGAGAAGGCACTTATTCAGGATTTTTTAATCCACGGTCCTTTGTTGTAGCTGATACTCGTGATCCAAAGTGGCAAAAAAAACTAATTGAAATGGCTGATCGAACCATTGAACTTGGAGGTGATTGTGTTTTTTATGATCAGCTGGGTTATGCAGAAAGTGCTACAAACTGGGACATAGGGAAGGAATTCCCGGTCCTGAGGCAGGAAATCATTTATGATAAAGCTAATGCCTTGAAAATGATACATGGTTATATTGACGAAATAGATCCTGAATTGGCAATAGGAACAGAATGGATAACTGATGTTACCTCGCAATATGTGGATTTTGTTCACGGTATTTTTGGTATGGGTAGTGCAACCGGTAGCACTCATGCAAATTTTATAGACTGGTTTCGTTATACTTTTCCTGAAGTTATCATATCAAACAGAGATATAGACGGGGACGAGCCTGATGTGGAATGGCTTACCAACAGGAGTGTTTTATTTGGGTTAAGATCAAATCTCCAAATCTTCAGGCTTAGAGGATTGATTGACGAGACTAACCGTTATCGTGATCATCTTGCAAAGATAAACGAGTTGACCCAAATGTTCAGTGAATTCTTATTCCTTGGAACCTACAGGGATACAGAAGGCTTTACTATAAACAACATGGAAATATCAGCACGAAGCTATTTGTCGGGAAATAAAATAGCAATCGTAATGACACATGATAAAAAGAAAACCGTCACTACCGATCTTGTCGTAACTGGTTATCATTTTAAAGAAGCAGATGGAGTTGGTGAAATAAACCTTATTCAAACAGCAGATAATAAACATTTAGTATCTGTCGGGCAAAATGGTTTAGCGGTATTGGTCTTTCAAAAGAATTAACAATTCCGAAATGTCTGTCAAATCATAATTGAATCTGTAACCTTAATTCTAATGAGCGTTATTTATTTTAGATACAGAACATTAATAACATTTACTCTCTTATTTTCCCTTGTATCCCATGCTGCCTGCCAGGATGCTTATATATTAAAAAATTCATATATAGAGCTTTTAATAACCAAACAAGGGAACTTGAAATCATTAATTAATCTAAAAACCGGTCATAATTATGCTTCAGGGAAAACATTGTGGAGAATATATTATGACAGGCATAATGAAAAAGATATTGAGATATTATCATATTATAATGATCCGTTGATTGTAAAGTCGGGTAACAAAATTGTAATGTCATATACAGACCTTAAAGTGCAAAACGGGAAAATTTCATTTGACCTTTGCCTTGAAATAATATTAGATGAAAATATGCTGCGATTTGTATCAAAAATATCAAATAATGAACCACATACGATTATTCGTGAATTACAGTATCCCTTAATAGGGGATTGTAATATGCCAGATGATCATATGCTTTTAACAACTTTACGAGGGGGGCATATTTATACTGATCCCAAAAACTACATTTTATCTCTTCCTTATACGTATATGGGTCCCGACCATCGTTTTAGGCAGATGAACATCAAATACCCTATAGGAGTAGCATCTAATTGTTTTGCACTTGCCGGCGATACACAAGGTTTATATTTTGGCAGTCATGATTCTACCTTCCAGGACACCGGGCATGGATTCAGGGTTTACCCCGATGAGAAGGGTAACTTCTCTGAATTTGAGGCTGGAATTTGTAAATATCCGAATTGCTTGCATGGAAAATCATGGAATAATGATGCAAATGTACTTGCTTTATATAACGGAAGCTGGCATGAGACTTCCCGGATTTACAGAACATGGGTAAATACCTGGTGGGAACATCCCCAACCACCTCAATGGGTAAAGGAAATGACAGGACTTCAACGAATTATTTTACGTCATCAATATGGTGAGACTATTTTTACCTATGATGATTTTGCTTTCCGTGTAAAAAGAGATGGAGAGAGCGTAGGTATTAATGTTGCCTTTCCTTTTGGTTGGTGGCATAGCGGAATGGATAACGGGTACCCTGATTCATATTACGAAACTGATGAAGGCCAGGGTGGAGATGCAGCCTGGAAAAATGCTGTAGCCAAATATCAGAAAGGGGGTGGAAAAGTACTGATGTATTTCAATGGTAAGTTGATAGATACTGAAAGTAATTATTACCGGCATGGAGACGGAAAGGAGGTGTCTTATAAGAGTAATACCGGTACAGAATTTACTGAAGCATATCGCTTCTCTGGACCAGGTACATTTACCGGTTTTTATAATTCAAGATCCTTTGTTGTTGCTGACACGAAAAACCCAAAGTGGCAGCAAAAGCTGAAAGAAATGGCCGACCGGGCAATTGAACTGGGAGCCAATAGCATTTTCTACGACCAGTTGGGATATGCCGAAAGTATAACTAATTGGGATTTAAGTAAGGAGTTCCCTGTTCCTGATCTCAGAATAATTGCAAATAAAGCCGAAGCTTTAAAAATGATCCACAATTATATTGACTCGATTGACAAAGATTTTGCCATTGGAACTGAACATATAACTGATGTTACTTCCCAGTATGTTGATTATGTCCACGGGATATTTCATGTGGGTAGCTGGACAGCTAAAAATCAGACAAATTTTATTGACTGGTTCCGCTATACTTTTCCGGAAATTATACTGACAGACAGAAATGTGGACGGAGATGAGAAAAATGTGGAATGGTTGACAAACAGGGCTGTAATGCTGGGCTTAAGAACTAATGTTCAGACTTTTAGATTACGAGGATTGATAGAGGAGACACCACGTTATCAACAATATCTTGCAGAAGTAAATAAAATTAAGGACAAATATAACAAACTCCTTATACAGGGGATTTACCGGGATACCAATGGATTTGTTATTGAGAACAATACATGCATTCAGGCGAGAAGTTTTATTCATGACAATAAAATGGCAGTTGTTATGACACATAAATGTTTAGGTACTGAAGAAGCATATTTGTATTGTCAGGGATACAAATTTATTGAATATGATGGTATGGGAGATATTAAAGTAAAAAATGAAAACAATAATAAACAAGCAGTTACCATTGGAAAAGACGGGCTGGCAGTTGTAATCTATGAAAAAATAAAGTAAAAAATTATGAAGATAAGGTTTGAATACAAATGGGAAGTTCTTGCTCTTCTTTGGTTTGCTTTTTTACTTAACCAGGCTGACCGGCAGGTATTTAATGTAGTTCTTCCCCTCATTAGAGATGATTTGCAACTTACAGATGCACAGGTAGGGTCCATTGCAACAGTTTTTAATCTTGTATATGCATTGCTCGTTCCGGTTGCAGGCTATATTGGTGACTTGTACAGCCGGAAATGGCTGGTTGTAATAAGTGTCTTGTTTTTTAGTACGGCTACCATGTTTACCGGTTTAAGCAATGGAATGTTAATGTTGATATTAATGCGTAGTCTTGCAACCGGTGGAGGTGAAGCACTCTACGGGCCGCCGAACTACGCTTTACTGGCAAGTTATCATAAAAAAACCAGGGCGTTTGCTATGTCGATACATCAAACATCCTATTATATCGGTATTATCTTAAGCGGTTTTCTGGCTGGTTATATTGGTCAGCGATGGGGTTGGAGGAATGCTTTTTATTTATTCGGGGCCGTTGGAATTATTCATGGAATTATTTTGATACTTAGACTGAAAGATAAAAAGAATAATAACTCAGAAAAGAAAGAAAATGCCAAATTTAAAGAAGCATTTATTATAATCTTTCGCACGCCCACTGCACTTATACTTACAATTAGCTTCTCAGGCTTAATTTTTGTTTTAACAGGTTATCTTACGTGGATGCCAACATACTTGTATGAAAACTTCAGTATGACTCTTTCTCAGGCAGGATTTCATTCTATGTTCTATACACATCTGTTTGCATTTATTGGAGTAATTGTGGCAGGTAAATATTCTGATCTTATGGCAAAACATAATCCAGGATCCAGGTTACTGATGCAGGGTTTCGGATTGTTGGCAGCAGTCCCGTTTATTGCAATGATGGGAAATTCAACTATTCTTCTTACCGTCTATATTGGATTTGCAGGTTTTGGTTTTGCCCGTGCCTTTTTTGATGCAAATACCTATACGGTATTATATGATGTAATACCGGAAAAATATCATTCTTCTGCATCAGGTATCATGATAATGACAGGATTTGCGGTGGGGTCCCTGGCCCCATTCATACTGGGACTTATAAAACCCGCATTGGGTTTGTCTTTTGGTATTACAAGCCTCTCAATTATCTGGGTTTTTTGTGGTGTGTTATTACTGGTTGCTTATAAATATTATTTTAAAAGTGATTATAATAGAATTCATTAAAGAAGTGTCTTTATTTATTGATGAAAATAAGAAGGGGAAAATATAAAGGATGGAACGTTTTAACATTGTTAAATAAATGGATAAAGATCCATGTAACCCCCTCACTGGGCGGCAGAATTATTCAATACAACATGAACGGATATGAGTATTTATTTAATAATCCGCATTTAACAGGTTTGGAACCAGATCATACGCGTTTAGGGGAAGATGGAAAATGGCTGAATTATGGAGGAGAAAAAATATGGCCTGCACCACAGGGTTGGGATTCCTCTGAACAGTGGCCCGGCCCTCCCGACCCGATACTTGATAGTGGTGTTTATACAATTATCGCGAATGATAATCCCTCGGAATTGAAGAAATTTACTCTTGTAAGTCCGGTGGATCATCGTACAGGATTGCAGGTATTAAAAGAAATTTATCTTGAGAAAAACGGTTCAGTGGCTATTGTTAATGCCAGTTTTATGAACAGAGATAATATACCCAGAAGATGGTCAATCTGGCCGGTAATACAAATGGCCATACAAAGTGATTGTGTCGATAACAGATACAGAATTATTTGCCCGGTTAACCCGAAAAGTATGTTTAAAGACGGATTTAAAGTGATGCATGGACTGGTCAATAATCCTCAATTAGGAATAGATAAATACGGTAATCTGATTGTAAATTACCAATACCTGACAAGTAAAATAGGACTGGATTCTAGTGCCGGTTGGATAGCTTTTTTAGACACAGAAACTGATAAAATATTCATACTGTTGTATGAACATGAAAATGATAAACTATATCCTGAAAATACCGATGCGCAAATTTGGACACAGGGCAGGGGTATTATCTATTCAAGAAATAAAATTACTGAGTTTTTAAATGACAGGTTTCTAAATCCCCCTTATATGGAAATGGAAATATTATCCCCCATTTGGGAAATTAAGCCAGGTGAAAGTAAACAGTTCGAATATAAAATGTGTTCCACCACAATATTATCCGGTTATGATACCATTTTAAAAGTAAATGAGTATGGAGTTATTATATTTCCTGCAATTTTAGATATAATGGAAGAAAGCATATGTATCGAAGCCGGTTATGGGGTTTTTCATGAGGGAAAATTAAAGATGCTATATGAAACTCCTGAATTGATTAGTAAAACAGAAACTATTATTTATGAACAGGAGGTTAGCCCTTTGGAAGGTATTTCTATTAAAATAAATATAAGAAACAAATGGACATTTGATAAAGATGCATGTATATCAGTAAGAATTTATACACATAATAATGATTTGTTAGGAGAAATTGATAATATTAACTTAAACAGCGAGAAATGAATAATAAAAAATTTGCAAAAGCCAAAGCAGGAATACTATTAATCGGTTCGCCCCGTTTCAGAAATCTGGGTGAAGGATTGAAAAGAGGAACTTATGGAGAAAGGAAAGATATTCAGGTTCAGGGTATTCTTAATGAACTTGAGAAAAATATGGAATTAACATTTCCGGGAATAGTATACACCAGAGAGGAGATGCAACAGGCAATGAATTTGTTTTTCACTGAAAGTGTTGATTTTGTGGTTATTGAATTTTTATCATGGTCAGAAGATTTTGCATGGATACGGTTTCTTCGTGACATGCCGGAAGTCCCTTTTCTCTTCGTAAATCCTGTAAAAGAAAAAATGACATTTAAAAATACGCTTGATGAGGATGATTTTATTGATTTTCTATGCTCGGGAACTTTGGTTGGTTCTCTCGAAGCCGCAGGGTCCGTACCACGGCTTGGAAGAGCTAATGTTCATGTTATTATGGGAACCAGGGAGAAGGTCACGGAGAGGATAATTACTTTTTCCCGGGCTTCCAGGGTCAGGGGAATTTTACGTCATTCTTCTATAGGCTTACTGGCAAACCTGAACGATCTAATGTGGTCAACCTACATCGATCCGTATAATTTATTTGCCAGAATCGGACCGGAACTTCGTTTCATTGCCTATTCGACCCTGGCTGATGAAATTGATGAGGTAACTGATGCTGAAACAAAAGCGTACCTAGATGATTTAATGGCTAATTATAGAATAATGAGCGATGTTGAGATGGAGAAATTCACTCCTTCAGTAAGGGCTTCATTAGGACTGGCAAAATTAACGGAACGTTTGGAAATAGATGCAATGGTCTTTAATGATCTGGATGCTGCCATGTTTAAACTTATAGGACTTCGACCGGGATTTTATCATCCCTCCCTGAATAAAAACATTTCAGTACTGGTACCGGAAGCTGATATAGGAGCGGGGATAATAACCTTCATTATGAAACTGATTAGCGGAAAAAATGTAAATTTTATCGAGCCATTCCATATTGAAGCAGCTGATAATACTTTTACCGGAGGGCATGCCGGACCAAATGACCACAATGACCCCGCTTTTTCAAAGAATGTTGTTATTGCAAGGGACGTGCGATTTGCTAAGACAAATTATAAATATGCCGGAGCCCCATTTGCATGGAACCGCTTCTCACCAGGAAGAAAAACTTTTGCGCAACTGACTGAAAATGACGGTTCTTATAAGATTGTCAGTTTCCTTGCCGATTCACTGGAAGGAGACCATATATTGGCAAGCTATTCACATAGTGTTTTTAAACCTCTTGTTCCTGTAACAGAGTTATTTGAGAAAATATTAAGAATTGGCACAACACAGCATTTTGCTGCTGCAGATGGTGATTACCGGGCCGAGCTTTCTGTCTTTTCCGATATTATGGGATTTGAATACCACCAGATTGATTAATTTTAATTTAATAAATCAGAAGGAGTTTTGCTATGAGTTTTATGTTTAATCCACACCCTTATGATGATCCTGCTGCAATAAACAGACCATATCTATCAGAGGATGTTATTCATTCAATTATTTCGGGAACAATGGAATCTGCTATACATTTAGCAGATGTTGTTTTAAAGAAGTTAGAGTCAGACGGAAAAAGTATAATTATCGCAATTGATGGATATATCGGGACACAATTCGAACAGATGGTAAACCTGATTACCCGGCATCTTAGGTTAAATTCATACGACGTGCAGATATTGGATATTAAAAATGTTTTTAAACCAAGTCAACAGTTAGAGGATGAATTGCTTGAATATTTAAAGGAAGACAGGAAGAAAGATCCAGTCCTGCTTTTTGGAAAACTTTTTAAAGGTGGTTATGAAGAGCTTGTGGATGCTGATAAACTGGAGAATCTCGCAACCCTCCTATGCACAATAAAAAGCAATAATTCAAAAGATGTCTATATTGTTTACGGTTGTGGAAGTGCAATTAGGAAACTTCGTACTTACTATGATATAATTTGTTATTTTGACGTTACCCCTAAAGAAGTCATTTTAAGGGCAAGGAAGGGTATGTTTGTTAATTTAGGTGATCAAATTGCAAAACCGGTTAAAGCATTACTAAGACGTTGTTATTACATTGATTTTGAGGTTGCCGGGCATTTGAGATGGGATTTGATTAAAAGCGATTTAATAGATTATTATATATTGAGTAATGATCCCGATAATCTGAAGATGATACCACGTGAGACATTTTCTTCTATCACTTCTTCACTGGTGACATATCCTCTACGATGTAAACCTGTTTATCTTGAAGGTGTATGGGGTGGGTATTATTTTAAGCGATTACGGAACCTGCCGGATACTATGCGTAACTGTGCATGGGTTTTCGATTTGATCCCGCTGGAGGTAAGTATTGTTGTTGAAGCTGGATCTCATTTGCTCGAATTTCCGTTTTTTACATTTGTACAGAAAGAAGGTATAGCCCTTATGGGTGCCAGTTGTGTGAATGAATTCGGAGGGTACTTTCCCATTCGTTTTAATTATGATGATTCTTATCACAGCAGCGGAAATATGTCCATTCAGGTTCATTCGGGGCATAAATACAATATTGAAAATTTTAATGAGCATGGGAGGCAGGATGAAAGTTATTATGTTGTGGCTGCAGGTCATGGGGCGAAAACCTACATTGGTTTTAATGAAGGAATAGATGCAGATGAGTTCATCAGCGAAGTCAAAAAATCTGAAAAAGAATTTACTCCGGTTGATTACCGAAAATATGTAAACCATATACAATCCTTTCCTGGAATGCAGTTCCTGTTACCCTCCGGTACGATCCATTCTTCTGGAAGAAACCAGGTTGTATTGGAGATTGGCAGTTTAACGGTTGGATCATATACGTACAAGATGTATGATTATTTACGTGCAGATATTGACGGTATCCCCCGACCTATTCATACCTATCATGGGGAAAAGGTTTTATGTAAAGAACGCACAGCCGGATGGGTCAAGGAAAACCTGGTGCAAAAACCCCAATTAGTCAGAAAAGGCGAAGGATGGGCTGAATATATAATCGGTGAACATGATCTCTTGTATTTTAGCCTGAGAAGACTGGAATTTGAGGAGAGTATTCTTGATGATACTGCCGGTAAATTTCATGTACTTAATTTGGTGGACGGTGAAAAGGTAATCATTCAATCTTTGACATACCCTGATCTGTGTTATACTCAGCATTATCTGGATGTTGTTATAGTGCCTGCCAACATAGGAAAATATATAATAAATAATATGGGGAATCAACCTGTATGTATTCATAAAACAATGTTAAAAGATGACTTTGTCAACAAATGCTTACCTGATAGTTGATGCGGGAGGCACATTTCTGAAATCTGCTGTGCTGAACTGCCAGGGTGAAGTTTACCCGGGATCTGGAATGTCAGTCAATTCCTTTTCAGATGCCCCAAAAGAAGATATATTGCGATCTTTCAGAGAAATTATTACGATGGGAATGGCATTTATTAAAAAACATGCTATGATTATCAGTGGTCTCGGACTTGCTTTTCCCGGACCCTTTGATTTTCTAAAAGCAACTTCATTAATGAAACATAAATTCCAATCCATTTACGGGTTTAATCTGCGCGAATACTTTTATCAATTACCCGGCATGCCTGATAATGTTCCTGTCAGATTTATTCACGATGCTAATGCAGTACTTGCTGGCGAACTATGGAAGGGAAATGCTGCAGGATTTGAAAATGTGGCGGTAGTAACATTAGGTACCGGCCTCGGCTTTGCAATTTCTGAACACGGAAAAATTCTCAGAAATCATTTAGGGAGCCCGGGAATAGCTATTTATAACCTTCCTTATCGTGATGGTATATTGGAAGATTATGTTGCAAAGCGAGGATTTATAAAAACTTATTGTGAGTTAAGGGGTAAATCAGCCTCAAATGATATTAGTGTATCTGAAATTGGAGAGATGGCAGATAATGGGGATAGTATATCTATTCAAACATTTAATGAAGTTGGCAAAATCCTGGCAGAATCACTGCAAAATATCCTATATGAGAAAAACATACAGTGCCTGCTTTTTAGTGGCCAGATTTCCAAATCTTTCAGTCATATGGAAACAGCTTTAAAAGATGGATTGAGAATGGTAAATAGCCTGCAAAGGATTGCTGTGGTAAAAAGTATTGATAATGCTGCACTCTTGGGAGCATTAAGTAATGTTGTTGCAGACTTGTGATGTATAACCTTCATAATTTTCTCTTTTGTATCATTTGAATTTAAAATTATTATGCTCCAAGGTTCATTCGATTATTATAAAATAATTGTAACTATTCAGATACTACCTGAAAAAAATATTTTCACTAATTTTTAAAAATTCTTACTTATGAAAACTAAATTAATTATATTAATTATCAGTATAGCTATACATGGTATGGTATTATCGCAAAAAAGGTACAATACCTGGGAATTATTTAAATATTCCGGTCCTGGTTTGAAGCAAACAGGATGGCTGGCGACCAAGCATTCCGGAGAAATAGAGTCTTCTCCCTGGTCGGTAGGTTGTGAAACACTTGATAGGGATTATGCAAAGTTTAGTGTATACAAAGATTATGTAGGTTCCCTTGGCGTAAAAAGCGGAAGGCTTCAAAGTGGATGGGCTAAATGTGAAAGAGTGAAAGGGGTCTACGATTTTGCCTGGCTCGACAGTTGTGTCTATGGCCTGGCAGAGCAATCAGTTAAACCATGGATTTGCCTGTGTTACGGTAATCCTTTATATAAATCAGATCACCGGTTAAAGGCAAAAATATTTACTGATGATGAAACAATGACTGCTTGGTTAAATTATGTTAAAGCGGTAGTATTAAGATATAAAGATATAGTAAAAGAGTGGGAAATCTGGAATGAACCTAATAACGGAAATGAGGAGTTTGAAGTATATGCCTCCCTTTTGATCAAGACTGCTGAGGTTATCAGAAATGTGCAATCTGATGCTATTATTATTGGTTTGGCGTTGTATAAAACTCCTCTGGATTATACAAAGGGTGTTCTTGAAACATTAAAAGCAAATAATAAACTCGATCTTATTGATTATATTAGCTATCATCCTTACACTAATAATCCTGATGATAGTTACGAAGATGTTGAACGGTTAAGAGATTTGATGCAGTCATATAATCCAAAATATAAATTATTTCAGGGAGAAAATGGTTGCCCTTCAATTTTGGAATGGGGACATGCCCTTAGACATTATCCCTGGACTGAAATCAGCCAGGCAAAATGGATAATGCGTCGAATGGCGGGTGACAGAGTACGTGATATCCGATCTTCAATATTTACAATAATTGATCTGAAGTATCCTAATATGTTACAATCTTTTGGTTTGTTAAGATCTAATCTATTAAGTGAAATTATTTATAAACGACCTTCCTATTACGGTGTTCAACACATGGTTAGTTTTTTTGATTATTCAGTTAAACCTGTAGGAGAGTTATTGTATACTTCTAATTCTTACCGGAAAATATCTGTGGCAGGATTTAAGAAGAATGATTCTTCTGTTGCGCTTATTTGGTTCAATGACCAGATTCCTGGAGATGATTTGAAATGGGATTTGATAGATATGTCTATTAAAGATGTTAATTTCAATGATCCGGTTTATGTAGAGATGATATCAGGAAAGGTATATGATATAGATAAATCCGACTGGGTAAATGAAAATCAAAATGTTAGTTTTCGAAATTTACCTGTATGGGACAGTGTGATAATGATAGTTGAACGATCTCAGATAATAATGAAGGAAGATATGTAGGGTTGCTTGATAAATAATTTTCACCTGATTACTTTAATTTACATTACCACACATCTATGTTGACAGGAGCTTATCTCTATTTATTTCACCGTCTGTCCGGGAAGATTGATACTAAACGCATGTTCCATGACCCTTTAAACACATATGCATATGGAACGGATGCCAGTTTATACAGGCTTACGCCACGGTTAGTCGTTAGAGTTAAAGATGAGCTGGAGGTATCTTTCCTGTTAAAGGAGGCAGGAAAGGCCGGCATACCTGTTACATTCAGAGCAGCAGGTACAAGCTTGTCAGGACAGGCTGTTTCCGATTCTGTGCTGGTGATTGCCGGAAGTGACTGGAATGAGTATGAAATTTTGGAAGATGGTAAGATAATTCGTTTGCAACCTGGTTTAATTGGATCGAAAGTCAATAAATTACTTGCTCCTTACCGTAGACAGATAGGCCCTGATCCGGCCTCTATCAGCTCTGCAATGATCGGAGGTATTGTTGCCAATAATGCAAGCGGGATGTGTTGCGGAACCATTAATAACTCCTATCAGTCTCTGGCAGGTATGCGAATAATTTTTTATGATGGAACAATACTGGATACACGGGATGAAGAAAGCCGGAAGCAATTCAGTCATACACACCCTGAGTTTATCCTTAATCTGAAAAATCTATCGGAATCAGTAAAAACAAATACCCATCTTGCCCAACTGATAGAAAAAAAGTTCAGGATAAAGAACACAACCGGCTATAGCCTTAATGCATTGATAAATTATTCCGATCCTGTTGATATTATTGAGCACTTAATGGTTGGTTCGGAGGGTACATTGGGGTTTATTTCCGAAGTTACTTTTCGCACATTTGAGACCTTGCCTTTCAAAGCAAGTGCAATAATTGTTTTTCCCGATCTTGAAGATGCCTGTAATGCTGTTATAAAACTTAAGGAAACAAATGCTTCTACGGCTGAGCTTATCGACCGTTCAGGCCTTCGTTCGGTAGCAGATGATCCGGGTATGCCAGGATGGATAAGCAGGTTAAGCGATGGTTCTACAGCTTTACTCGTTGAAACACACGCGAAAGATAAAGAATCTCTGAAAAGTAATATCACTAAGATTGAAGAAGTTCTTGCTTCTATTCCTGTGGAGATACCTGCCCGATTTACTGAATTAGAGGAAGAATACTCGCAATATTGGAAAATACGGCAAGGGTTGTTCCCAAAAGTGGGAGCAATGAGAGAAACGGGGACGTCTGTTATTATTGAAGATATAGCCGTTCCTGTTGACAGGCTTGCAGAGGTAACACTTGATTTACAAGATCTTTTAAAAAAGTTCGAATATAAGGATGCTGTTATATATGGCCATGCGCTGGAAGGTAATTTACATTTTGTTTTCTCACAGGATTTTTCTAAGCAAGAAGAGATATTGCGTTATGAACATTTTATGCAGGACATAGCCTGCCTGATTGTTCAAAAATATGACGGCTCCTTAAAGGCTGAACATGGTACGGGAAGGAATGTCGCCCCATTTGTAAAATTTGAGTGGGGTGAAGAGGCTTATGAAGTAATGAAACAGGTTAAACATATTTTCGATCCTGATAACCTTTTAAATCCCGGAGTTGTACTAAATGAGGATGAAAATGTTCATCTGAAAAATCTGAAGCTTACTCCTGCTGCTCATGAGAAAATTGATAAATGTATTGAATGCGGGTTTTGTGAGCCGGCATGTGTGTCTCACGGAATGACCCTTTCCCCCAGGCAGAGGATCACGGTATTTCGCGAGATCAGCCGTTTAAAAAGCAGCGGTGAGGAACCGCACAGATTGGCTGCTTTAATTAATAAGTTTGATTATTCCGCGGATAAGACATGTGCCACCGACGGATTATGCTCACTGAGTTGCCCTGTCAGCATAGATACAGGATTGCTTATAAAAGAATTGCGCCTGCTGAATATCACAAAGAAACAGTCGGGTAGAGCCATGTGGATAGCCTTTCATATGAGTCTTGTAACTTCATTGGCACGAAAAGGTCTGTCATTTATCAGTACCTTTCATTATTTATTCGGATCGCGATTAATGAAAGCTATTTCCGGTTTTGTTAGAAAAATCTCAGGAAACCGGATCCCAAAATGGACTGTTGCAATGCCTTCAGGAGCAGTAAAGATTAAAACAAACACTGTCCTTACGGATAATCCGCGTAAAGTGGTTTACTTCCCTTCGTGTATTAACCGTTCAATGGGAGTATCGAAGGATTATGATGAGAAAATTCAACTGACGGAAAAAACGAAAGGTTTGATCATAAAAGCAGGTTACGAAATTATCTATCCGGAAAATAGTAATAATCTATGTTGCGGCATGGCTTTCTCCAGTAAAGGGTATAAAGAAGCAGGATTATTAAAATCGAAAGAGCTGGAAAAAGCTCTCCGGACCTCAGGTAATAATGGTGAGATACCCATACTTTGTGACATGAGCCCTTGCTTATACACTATGAAAGAGAATATGGAACCTGGGCTTAAACTTTATGAACCTGTTGAATTTATCCTGAAATACCTGGTGCCGGAATTTGATATTACTCCTCTGAATGAAACCATTATGGTTTTTCCGGTTTGCAGTATGAAAAAAATGGGTCTGGAGGGGAAATTAATTGAATTGGCAAAAATGTGTGCAAAGGGAGTATTTGTTCCGGAAACCAATTGTTGTGGTTTTGCAGGAGATAGAGGCTTCTCTTTTCCAGAGCTTAACGAACATGGGTTAAAATCTCTAAAAAATCTGATTCCTGAAAATATTACCAGAGGCTATTCAAACAGCCGCACATGTGAAATAGGCCTTACAACACATGCCGGAATATCTTTTAAATCGATTGTTTATCTGGTTGATGAGGTGAGTGTAAACAAGTTGAGTTTGGAGCCAAAGTGAACATGATCAAATTATTATTTTGAAAATAATAAGCATTTTCTCAATTAAACTACTTACGGTTTCAAGCCGGTAGTAGTATAATCAATCTTCATAAAGAAGCGCTTCAGCAAAGTTTTAAAAACAATAAGTTATTTTGGATTTATGAAGTGTCACCCATTTGAAATATATTATCAGACCCATACTATTTTATAGTCTCCTCATTCTCAATCTTTTTCCCCTGATAGCCCAATTACCCCTCCGCGATAGACACCTTACTCCCCGGGCAGAAAAAGTCAACCGCGAAAACCCCTGGTCTGAATATTACTGTCCGCAGATGACCCGTGATCAGTGGCAGAATCTTAATGGCTTATGGAATTATGCGATTCTTCCCAAAGGAAGTTATTTCCCGGATGCATTCGACGGAAAAATACTAAAGCTGGCAGAGCCAGGTTTTACAGATGGGAAATTATTACCAGAAATTAGATCACCTGCACTAAAGTTATAGTGAGTAAGATCAACCTGCACTGAAGTTTCGGTTGACAAGGCCAACCTTCACTGAAGTTTCGGTTGATAAGACCTGTACGGCGTATTTCAGCCGGACAGCGTCGGTGAAGGTAACAATATGCTCTATGAAGGCGTTCCGCGAGCGCTGACTCCATGTCGCGATAGTTTTAGCGCTTCGTCGTCGGCAAGCCTCGCTCCGCCGTAGCTAGGCGAAGGCGATGTCATTGGCGGCCGAAGGATTGCGGAAGCTTCATTGCAAGAGTAAACAAAGCGAAGGTGGAGATTCCCTTTGATCCCTAAAAACATTCACTATCTAAAACAGATTATCTAAAACAGATAATAATTATTTTTTTTGTATATTTGCATAATAAAATAATTATGATTATGACAGACAATCCCTTTATCATTAAAGGATTTATATCCAAAGACTTATTTTGTGACCGGGTTGATGAACTTCAGTTATTGAAAAGGAATGTCAGGGCCGGCATTGACACCACCTTGATTTCCCCGCGAAGGATGGGCAAAACAGGACTTATATTTCGTTTTTTTGAAGAAGTTACTGATACCGGTATTGAAACCCTGTATGTGGATATTTATGCATCAAGAGATATCAATGATCTCATTAAACTACTTGCAGAAGCTATTTTATTGAAATTTCCCGAAAAAAGCACTATCGGGAGGCGTTTCATGGATTTTTTAAAAGGTTTGAGGCCTTCTGTTTCATTTGATCCTTTATCGGGAGCACCAAAGGTGAGTATATTACATCAAAATGACCAGCAAAAGGAACATAGTCTAAAAAGTCTTCTTGAATTCATCGACAGGCAGAAAAAGACTATTTTGGTAGCCCTAGATGAGTTTCAGCAGATCAATGAGTACCCGGAACAAAACACGGAGGCACTTCTCCGGTCATACATCCAGCAGTTAAAAAACATCCGGTTTATTTTTTGCGGAAGTAAAAGGTCTCTAATGTTAGATATGTTTGCCAATGTGAAACGGCCATTCTATGCATCCACACAGTTTCTTTCTCTTGAAGAAATAGAAAAGGATACCTATGCTACTTTCATTAAAGAATTATTTCAAAAACATAAGCGAAACATATCGACTGAATCTGTTGAATATATCCTTGAATGGAGTCGCCGGCATACCTTCTATACACAACGGTTATGCAACCAGGTTTTCTCCATGTGTTATAAAAAGCCTGGCATTGAAGAAGTGAAAGAAGCCTGTTTATCATTGTTAAAAAGCAATGAGGCAGTTTTTTTCCAGTACCGGCAACTTCTGACTTCGGCACAGTGGAATTTTCTGATAGCACTGGCGAAAGAGGAAGAAGTCCGTCATATTACCGCACAGGATTTCCTGGCGAAATATGGTATTGGTACACCTGCCAACGCAAAGCGGATCAATGAATCCTTAATAGAAAAAGAATTAATTCTGAATATTCCGGATATGCAAGGTAACACTTACCGGGTTTATGATGTGTTTTTTTCGAGGTGGCTGGAAATGGAGTATTAATTAGTGCGTGTAATTAAACTCATATATAGCCGATCCGTACTCATTTTGTTCCCCTAAGGAGGAAGACTAACCTGCTGTGAGCTAAGGACATCCCCTTTAGGGGATTGAGGGGGTGAGCGGTGGAATTTTATGTTATTTAAGAGTTTTCTTATTGACACTAATTAGAGAGTTGTTGGTTTGGTAGGTACTAACTAAATTATTACCTATTTATTAAAAAATATTATTTTTATTCTTTGTAACTATTCAGAAAACTAAAATGTCCAACCAGCCTGATCATATTGACGAAAGTCTTATTACCCGTTTCAGGGAAGGGGATATGCAAGCTTTTGATACTATCTATAATTCCTTTAACAGGAAACTGTATACTTTCGTTTTAAAGATCCTGAAAATAGAAGATGATGCCAGGGAAATAGTTCAGGATGTTTTTATTTAGTTATGGGAAACCAGAGAGAGAGTTAAAAGTGTTTCATTATTCAATTCCTATCTTTTCACTATTGCATATAATACTTCCATTGACCTGGTGAGAAAAAGGATCAATGAAAAGAAATATGTTGAGTATATCAATTCTTTACAGAAGAATTATTCCCTGGATGAAACCATTGATAAAATGGATTATGATACTCTGAATAAGGAAATAGAACATCTCATTGAAAAACTTCCTCTGAAGCAAAG
>ENA-ORXD01000284-ORXD01000284.1-sediment-metagenome-genome-assembly--contig:-NODE-284-length-74195-cov-4.494981_pt1 | contig 74195 bp, 56 predicted proteins | sample MGYA00237862_ERZ511471 | MGnify/ENA metagenome assembly ERZ511471
TCTTCGTACCCTTTCTGCTGAAGAGAGCCTGCGGGCAGCAATTATCTTTGACCGAAACAACAACCCTTTCGTTCAATATCTGAGTACCAGGGATAACGATTTCTTCCAATCCCAGCGTGACCCGCGGGAGCAGGAACAGCTGTCGCACGCCGTTGCTTCTACGGAATTGAACTACTATTTTTCTTCTCAGGCTCTCAACCTCTGTTCCCCGGTCTTTCTTGATGGCCAGAAAATCGGCACTGTTTTTCTGCAGTCCAACCTGAACCAGCTCAATGCTCGTTTGCTGTGGTTTTCTTTTGAGATGTTTCTGGTCCTGGGGATCTCGATTTTGGTAGCCTACCTGATTTCCTCGCGCCTCCAACGTATCGTGTCGAGACCTATTCTCAGTTTGGTTCAAACCATGGGAATGGTCAGTCGCGACAACAATTACACGCTACGTGCTGAACGCCACGCTGATGATGAAATCGGCACCTTGATCGATGGCTTTAATTCCATGCTGGAACGAATTCAGGCGCGTGAAGCTGAGTTGCAGGGACATCAGGCAAAACTCGAAAGTTTGGTGGAGCAGCGCACCGGTGAATTGCGCCTGGCCAACGATGAGTTGTCGTTGCGCGTCAAAGAAGCTCGAGAGGCCCGCGCTGCTGCCGAGGCCGCCAGTCAGGCCAAGTCTCAGTTCCTGGCCAATATGAGCCATGAGATTCGCACCCCGATGATCGGCGTGCTCGGCATGACCGAGCTGCTGCTGAAGAGCAAGCTTGACGAGCAACAGAAGAACCTTGCTGAAACGGTGCGTTCCTCCGGTGAAACACTGCTCAGTATTCTTAATTCGATTCTCGATTTTTCCAAAATCGAGGCCGGCAAGATCGAGCTCGAATCCGTGGAGTTCGATCTGCATCAAACGGTGGAGGATACTCTCGATTTGCTGGCAGAAAAAGCCTATGCCAAAAAACTCGAGCTGGTCTGCGATATCTCACCTGAAGTCCCTAATCTCTTTGAAGGGGATGCACTTCGCCTACGGCAGATTCTTTTGAACCTGGTTGGCAATGCCCTTAAATTTACCGATGCCGGTGAAGTTGTCGTTGCCATTTCTCCTCTGGAGTTTGTCGGCGATTTCATGCGCATTCGCTGTGAAGTTCGTGACAGCGGTATCGGCATGACCGAGGATGCCCAGGAAAAAGTTTTTGAAGCGTTCTCTCAGGCAGATAACTCCATGACCCGTCGTTTTGGGGGAACCGGCCTGGGGCTGGCGATTGTTCGGGAACTGGTCACGCTGATGGGAGGAGAACTCTCTCTGTCCAGCCGCCTGGGCGTCGGCACCACGGTTTCCTTTACTCTGGCACTCAAGCCTGCCCCGGCCCACCCCCTGCAGAGTTCACCAAGTTTAACAACGTTGTCAGGCGTAAAGGTTCTGCTCGCCACTGATCACCAGCTTACCGCTGATGTGGTAGGCCGACATCTAGCCCCATTTGAAGTGCAACATGTGACGAGCAACGCTGACCTGGTGGAGTGTTGGCGGCAGGCGAAAACAACCGTTCCCTTTGATGCGATCATTTGGGATGAACGACTCACGCTTGGCGAGCATGACCAATCACCGTTCGAGCAGATCCGTCAGGAGTCTGGGGAGCAGACGCCTCGACTTATTTTTCTGACGCCTTATCAACTCACATCCGGTTCCGCACCCCAATTGAAAGACCACGCCGATGTGGTCCTCTATAAACCACTGCGTGCTTCCCTGCTCCGCAAGGCTCTGCAGCAGAAACCTGCAAATCAGCCGCGCGTCCCATCGATTTCTTGCCCTGAGGCTGTGCAACGCAAGGACGTCTCTTCCTCTGCAAGTAAAGTGTTATTGGCAGAAGACAATCCGACCACCCAGCGTCTAATCCAAATTATTCTCGAAACCCTTGGCTACGACGTTGTCGTTGTGGGCGATGGCCAAGCAGCCCTGGACCTCTTGAGTCAGGAAGGTTTTGACATGATCCTCATGGATTGCCAGATGCCCGGCATGGATGGTTATGAAGCGACCCGGCAATTAAGGCAATTAGGGGTACAGATTCCTGTGGTCGCTTTGACGGCTCATGCTCGCCAGGAGGATGCGGAACGTTGTCGCGCTGCCGGGATGGACGATTATCTCAGCAAGCCATTCAAACAACAGCATCTGATCGATATGATCGATAAATGGATGCCCGACAACGAGGCCAGCTCCTGCTGATCCGGATTTTAAACCAACCAATGCCATACAAAAGGAAACTTAAACGATTGACCTTGACCCTGATCGCCGCCTACCTGGTCGCGATGGGGGTTTTTTTATGGTTTTTGGGAGAAGAGTCCAAATCCCATGTTCCATTGCAGATTCAGGAAGTGCAGGTTCTAGAAAATTCTCCACCGGGACAAGTCTCTCTTCGCGTTCGTGGCCAGGGTTTGGATGGAGAGAGTCGTTTCAACCTCCTCCCCGATTTTGCCAACCGACGGGCAATTGTTGGTAGGATCACTGGTCTCGGTAGTCGTCTCTGGGATATGGCAGTTCAGGATAGAGTGCTCTTTTTACTTTCCGACCGTGACGGTTTGCTTGCTTATGCTATTGATCGAGCTGATCCTCTTCTCCTGGGAGTGCTGGCTCTTCCTGGACGAGGAATGTCTCTAAGTCTTTCTGGCCGCATTGCCTATGTGGGTTGTGCTGAGGCTGGTATTTTGGCGGTCGATGTGAGCGACCCCGGTAATATGTCGGTTCTCAGTCAAACACGAGGTGATTTTAAAGTTTCCCAGCTTGCCGTCTCCGGTGGCCGGTTGGTCGCCAGCTTTGACCAGACTGGTCTCGCTCTTTTTTCTTTGGAGCAGCCCAACAACCCACGGTTACTAACGGTTTATCCATTGTCTCATTATGTAAGCAGCCTGCTTTTTTGTGATAACGAGGTGTTTTTAGGGACCTTTGGGGATGGACTGCATTGGCTTAGAGTTAGTCGGAATGATTCTCTGGAATTGGTCGATAAAGATAAACATGCGCAAAATATCAGAGGTTTAACAATTGCCAATGGGGTATTGTTGGCTGCCGACCGTACAAAAGGGGTGTTGACTTATCCATTAAAGGGGCAGACCGGACTTAATTCCCCCGATCTATTACCCTTTGCGGGCAACGTCGGTGATCTCTTTTTCCAGGATCACATATTGGCAGTGCGAGGTGTTTATGGTGGTATCGGTTTTTTCCGTTACACTCCTGGGTCGATTCCTGAGGAATTATGTACAATTTCCTTTGCACCTCTTTTTGGGAAAATTTTGTTATCCGGCGGCCGCGCATTTAGTCTCAATCGAAATGGCGTTGAGATTATCGACCCTCTCTTTACCTCCTGCAGTCAAAAAGTGTTGTTTCTTTCAGAGAACCCAAGTCCCCGTCGAATGATTATGAAAGACAATACCCTTTTTTTCCCTCGAGGCGCTAAAGGGCTTTCATATTGTTCTCTGCAGGATAAGGATGAGGAAAGCTTTCAGCAAAAACATATTGCCAAGGTAAGTTCTGTTGAGCCTGCTCTGGGTTCAGTGACGGCTAGCAGTCAGGAGGTTTCAACAGCAATTCCTCTCCCCAGTCAAATCAGGGGTTTCACTCACAACGGTTCTATTGGATTCCTAGAAGTCCGTGGTGTTGGAAATATCAAAGTCGATTTGTCCAACCCTCAAAAACCTAATCTTGATCAGAACTTGATTTATCCAGGGTCCCTTCTCAACGTTGGGAAGGATCGAGTTGTTTCTTGCCGTGGACGAACAATCTTTGTTTTTCCTTTGTCTTCTGACCCTGGGCTTGATCGTAGCGAATTAAAGATGCCTTTCTCCATTCGTGGCATGTCCCTGACTAATGACTTGCTTTTCGCCTGGGACGATAACCGCCATTTTGAGATATGTTCGCTAGCTGATATTGGGAATCCGGTGCGGCTTGGAGCCGCACGTTTGGAAGGCGTGCCGCTTGCCGTGGCAGCTAAGGACGGGTGGCTCTGGATTGCCAATAGAGGTAAAGGCCTTCAGTTAATAGATGCCAGGAATCCTCTTGAACCGCGTTCTGACGGCATCTTCTCACAATTCGACCAGTTTCGTGGTCTTATGTTCGATCCACAGGGGAACTTGTTGGGGGTAAGCGAGACGGGTCTATCCGTTCTTGACGTCAGTCATCCCTCAACTCCCCGTTTAAAACAATATCTAACCCTCCCGGGACCAGGAACTGATCTGGCAATTAACGAAAATCAATTATATGTGTCGGATGCTAAACACGCCCTGCATGTTTTTGATCGCCAGCCTGATGGAACTTTCAGGTTCCAGACAACCATTTTTATGGATAGCAGGGTATATGATTTGGCCTTCGAAAATGGCGTAGGGCTATTGACTGACCGTAATGGACAGCTTATGGCTTTTGATTTCAGTAACGAGGGCCAGCCAAGGAAACTCTCTGAAGTCAGTTTTGAAAAGAACTGTTTTGATGCTCTTCCGTTGAGAGACAGACTCATTGTTGCTGTCGATGGAGGTCTTCAGACATGGCGTAAAATTGGGGATGATTGGAGTCCAACGGGGGCTACTTTATTATTAGATGCCAACCCAAGGACGCTCACCCGTCATGGGTCGCTAATTCTTGCGGCTTTGGGAACCCAGGGGCTTGCTATTGTTGATGCAAAAAATCCAGACCAATTACAGCTTATCAGCCAAATTGCCCTGGGTGGTGTGGTGTTGAGAACTATGGCCAGTGGTGATTTAGCATTGCTCTCCATGGGGATGGGGGGTATGCAAATTGTTGATATCGCTGACCCTGGGCAACCTCGGGTGCGAGGGAAGATTCAGCCCGAATGGCCTATGCCTACAGATTGCAGTGTGCGGGATATTGAAATAGAGGGGACTGTTGCATATGTTGCGGCAGGTGCTGGGGGCTTGTGGGTGGTTGATTTGGGCAATCCGGATGCCCCGGTTATTTTAAAAACGATTACGTTTGGCGCATTTTGTATGAATTTTTCGCGAGATGGAAATGCTTTAGCGGTAAAAATCGGCGGCGAAGAGATTTCTATCCTCGACATCACTGATCCCCGCAATCCAGTCATTGATGCGGTGATAGGTTTTCCTCAGGTGTCTAAATTTCTGCTGATGGACAAATCTCTTTTTATTTATCTAAACTGGGGAGCTCTTTTAAAAATTCCTCTCCCGCAAAAACCATTGAAAAAGATATCTATCAATCCTGATGAGATGTTTATGACTTTTGATTGGCCGCACCCAAGCGGCCCGGCGATTCTGCAGGCCGTTGATAACGAACAGAACGTTTCAAATAACTATCTCGACTTTTCCGCAGTCTTGTCTCCTCAGGTAAACTGATGCACCTTTAAAACGAATATTCCGCTCCCAGCCAGAATTGCCTGCCTAACTCGTAAACCTCATTGAGACTGACTGTTTCGATCTTGCTGTTAAATACATTGTAGATTTCTACGTCCAGCGCTAATTTCTGGTTTTCCCATGTGGCGTGTTCCCAGCGCAATTTCCAGTCAAAGGTCAGGGCGGCTTCGCGCGTCTTTTTGTCGTAAGTATAGACGATGTTGTCCGGGTTGGTGGTCGTGGGGATAGCCATTTCCTCGTAGGTGTTTTCCAGATTGGTGTAGCTGCTGCGGTATTTGGTGAAGTTTGTGAAGGTCAACCCCCACGGCAACTGGCCGATATAGGTCAGCTTGATTTCATAAGGTTGGCGGAATTCGTCTCCCGGCAAGTCGCCTTTGAACCAGAGTTTGCCCTGGTAGTAAACCAGGGGCTGATCATCGGCATCCTCCAGCAGATCGTCATAGTCCTCGTTGCTGGTATCCGACTCCCGGTACGTGACATTAAGGGACAGAAAGTGGCGCAGCCATTGGCGTTCCCATGATGCGCGATAACTGCGGTGAATACTGCGGCCGTCATTGGTCATGGTGTAGTACTGCAGCCCATCCGGCATGACCGGGCCATAGGTGCGGAAGAACTCATCCTGGTTTTGCCGGTGGACGTATTTGAGGCTGAGGCGCCCGCCGAACAGGGCCTGATCGATGCCGACCATCACTTCGTCCGAGTAAGGGGTATCGAGCTCGGAGAATTTATTCACGTTGAATCCCTGATAGGAGGCCCGTTCCCATTCCGTGGGCTGATTCTGGTAACTGGTGCGGGTTTCACTGTAGTAGGGGAGAATGGCCTCGCGCAGGCTGTATGTCAGCAGGGAGCGGCCGTAATAGCGGTTGTAGCCAGCAGAGAAAATGGTTTTCCGATCGGCAAAGAGATCCCAGGCCGCAGCGAGGCGGGGTGCCACATTGAGATTTTCCATGTAGTCGTCATAGTCGACTCGAACCCCGGGAGTGACCTGAAATTGTTGCCATTCGATCCGGTCGTCAAGATAGGCGCTATACAGATTGATGGTGGCTTCCGTTTCGCTTGCCTGGTAAATCCGCCGGCGGGTGAAGAATTGCTCGCCGTCAATGCAGTCAAAGGTGTTATCTCCACAGATGATGTCAATGCCGGCCGTCGTGTTGGCTGTATCGTAGATATAGCTTGTTTCCTTCCGGTCGTAGACCCCCTGGGTCCATTCGTATTGAATGCCCGTATTGAAGGTATGACTTGTCGGGCCAAACTCGATGGGAAGGGCCTGCCAGTCAACAATGAAGTCGGTACTTTCCTGGGTCTTCTCGATATCCCCGTAGCCACCCTGCCTGCTGGTTTGCAAGCCAACGTTTGCCCCCCAGTCTGCTGATGGAGTATTGGCCCAGATGCGGTAATCCTTGGGGGCCTCGCGGGAGTTTTCGCTCCATCGATAGGCGCCCTGCAACTTAAGATCACCGGTCAGAAAAGCATGCCGGTAACTGGTGCTGAGGACGTAGCCTCCGCCATCCAAGGTGTAGTCGCTGTCTTTAACATCCTGCAGCACTCGATCCTCCTCGTAGGGAGTATAAATGGAGCTGATGGTCAGAGTATCGTCTGCAGAGATATCAAAAAGGTACTTCAAAAAGAAGTTTTCCATCCGTCGAGTTTCGTCAATCGTTTCTCCAAGATGATAATGGGGAATGGTCGAATCGAGCAGCCGGTAGGATGTAAGGACTCCCATTCGTTCATTCAATGGGATGTTGAGGGTCACTGCCGCATCATGTTTTTCGAAGTTTGGTTGTTTATCGGCACTGCGCGAATTTTCGAAACTGTAGCGGTCCTGGTTGGTGATGAAGAAGTTGGTCCATTCGTCGCGGGTCGTCCGGTATAGGATGTCCCCGGAAAATGTCGGCCCAGGATCACGCAACTGGGCTTCAATCACCCCACCGGTGAACTGGCCATACCGGGCCGGTATGTTGCTGTCGTAAAGGGTAATGCTTTCAACCAGATTTGCGTCGATGAAGACTTCCTGAGGGTGGCCTGGGACGTCGGTGACGCTGTTGGGATCGTTGCCGGTTGGGTCGATGAGGCTGTTGTTGCTGATACCATCCAACGTGAAGTTGTTTTGATAGACCCGGCCTCCGGAAATAGAGACGTTCGGGGGCAGGATTTCCCCGCCGGTCAGAGAGTTCTGCAGACTGTCACTCAACCTGACATCCGGAAAGACATCCAGGATTTCATTGATGGAGCGATTTCCCTGCGGAAGGTTGCGGATGATTTCCCCCTGCAGGGTAGATTTTCCCGTGGCCGGGTTGTCGATGCTGCCCAAAACCTCGATTTCTGGAAGGGATTGAACATTGGTTTGTCCCTGAAGGGAGTCACTGTCTTCACCCCAACCACTGGTTACAGACAACAACAGAAGAGCGAGAACGAGTGGCAGGTATTTTTTCATTTATCGACCCATGACAAGATGAGGGGGAAATCAATCAGTCTGCATATAAAGGCCGATGATCTTCGCTATCAGGAATGCCGTCACCATCGCAGTCGTCATCCAGTTCCAGGCCGGATGCGGCAATCTCCTCTGCCGTGGCCAACGGGTTGAAAAAGTCAGGTTTGCCATCGCGGTCGGTATCGACGCTGGCCACGGTCGTATCCGTGAATGCATCGATTGAACTGTATGCTTCGGCAATCTGCAACAACGCTTCGTAGCGCTGGTTTGTGTAAGGGAAATCGGAGGAACTGTTGGCTAAACTAATCGCTGAATCAAACTCATTTGCTCCACTATAAGCTTCGACAACCATAAGAAGATAATCGTTCTTTTTACTAGTTAAGTAAATTTCTCTTGTTGTCGTAAGGGCCAAATCAATCGCACTTTTAGCGCTCGCGGGATACCCGAGTTGAACGTAAAAGGAGGCGACCTTAAGCAAGTGGCTAATTTCACTCATAGCAGAAGTATCATGATCTTCCACGGGGGTGCTTAAATTAAAAATTTCCTGTGCTTCGAAATAGTAGGAATTTAGATAAACAAGAGCCTTCTCGATCTTCCCAAGGGTTATAAAACTTTTTACAACGGTCGAATATTCATCAATTGAGGCGGCTCGCTGTAATAGATCCTCGGCCTTGGTAATATTTCCGAGACGAAGATAAACTTCCGCAAGTGCCGTCCGACCACTCGCTTGGAGAGTGGTATCTGTCATTTCTCCAATAGCCGTTTCTCCTGCCACCAGTAGATCTTGCGCTTTGGTATAGAAGTTTTCGGAATTATTGCCAGCAGCACTGTTGTTTTCGGCAATGTCAATATAGAGATCGGCAATCTTTGCATAACCAAAGTCGACCTTGGCGCCTCCCACAAAGGGTTTCTTATGATCTGGGGCCAATTGGTCGACAAGGGCGACGGCAAGTTGCAAAGCCTGGTCTGCTTCATCAAACCGGTCAGCCAAGATTAAGTTCAGGCCGATGTACGGAACACTTTTATTTGCTGCAAAGTAGGTAAGCGCCTCGATTTGGGAATCCTCAACCGTAGTGTTGAACAAGTCCGTGATCATTTTGAATGCAACAAGGTCCAAAGCACTGTAGTCTGCAAGATCTAACGGTGGTTCAAGATGTGACTCTCCTAGTCCTTCTTTCACCGCAAGATATCCAGCCAACTGCTTTAGTGCTTTGGATTTGTCCAGGGAACTCAAGGTCCCTATTAGTGCGAGTGCGTCGTTTTGAAACCCTGAACTGTACAGCACAAGGGATAATGCCGGCATGTACGCATTTGTCTGAGTGAGAGTTTTGTCGGGCTCTGAACGTAAACGCAGAACTTCCTGATAAATACTATAAACAGTAGATGTATCGCCGAGTTCGGCAAAGCGTTCAGCGGCATACCCAAGATTGAGGACTCTTGATTTAAAAGCACTTTTGGCTGTGTCGTAAGGAGTTGTCCAAGCCAGGTCGAGGAGAATATTGGCCAGGGACAATACATCGGCCTGATAGCCTTGTTCGAGGTATACGTCGAAGATGTTGCGAGTCGCCACAAAAGTACGATTATAGACATCAACTACGTCAGTGGTTAAAAGAGCGATTTCACTATATAGGTAACTGACAATATTGTATGCACCATCTAGGTTGCCAGCAGTCAGATACGCTTTGCTTAGGCTTTGTAACGCCTTGGCAATGTCCTCAGTGATATTGGCCGGGCCAATTTTTTCGACTGCTAGTTTCAGGAAGGTTTCAGCTTCTGCCAGATAAGATGTCGTCTCGTCTTGACGTTGAAGCCCCGAAAGTGCGTTGGCAATTTCAATGAACCCGTTTCCTTTGAAGATGGTGAGCCACATCTGGTTTTCAATGATGTCGACCGCATCATCGATGAGTCCGGCAGAGGCCTTGCCTTTGACAACTTCCAGAAGAATCGCATCGTTGATCTCATCGTCAAAAACTTCACTGACCACCCGTTCCGCCTGATACAGGTGGGAAGCATCGGACTGGTAGTAGTACTGGGCCCGTTTCAGGTTGTCATCACCGGGCATTTCGTCGCTCAGCAACGGCACACTGATGCTGTAAGCCGTTTTGCTGGCTGCCAAGGTTTTGATCTCGGTGTCATAAGTCAGCGGCAAGCTGGTTTCAGAGTGGACCAATAATGCAGAGAATTCCGTGCTGGACAGAAGAAAGTTGGTCGGTTCGATATTCCCTTCAGTATCGAAGGAAATCAGGTCGTAGGCAAAAAAGACGTATTTGAGAAGCTTGGCCGGAACCTGTCCGCCGAGGGGAATGATCGTGTCGCCTGCTGCGGTCAGGATATCTTCCGCAAGCGTTCGGGCATTGGCGAGGTAGTTGGTATCGGTCGAGTCAAAGCTGCTGTTGCCCTGCAGCATGCGATTGAGAATTGCTGTGGTCTGTTGGATAAATTCCTGGCGTTGAAAGGTTCCACTCAGGTCCGTATCGGCGTTCTGCAAGGCGCTAAAGGTGTCGGCGATGGCATCCAGGGAATCTTGGTCCAAATGCAGAAATGTCAGTGCCGTTGAATCAAATTGATTTTCGGAGGTGATCAGCGGACGGCCCGGGAGCAGGGACTGACCGATCTCAACCAATGGATCTTCCATTCCAGCGTTGCGGCTTTCCAGCATGATTTTTGTGAGGAGGAGTGCTCGCCGCAGGAGTTCTGGGTTGGATGATGGCGAGGCACTCAAGTCGCTTGTAGAAGGCAGGTTGAGCCAGAGCAGGATCGTGTCCCAGGCATCTTCAAGGCTCGAACCTTGATTGACTTGCTCCTGTAAAAGGGTGGTCAAAGGGGATACGACCACTTGGCTTTCATTGCCGCTGAACATGGCCAGCGGCGCACGAAGAGCAACACTGCTGAAGTCGGCGCCAGTTGCTGTGTCGAGACCGCTGGTCGCTTGGACGTAGAAATTTGGGAGATAAACCCCCGGAATAATTGAAAAAGAGAACGAACCGTCCTCGTCACTGACCGCTTCGCAGCGCCCCCGACCGCTGGCGCCGCAGTATTCAGCCACTTGGCCGTTGAGCTTGTCATAAAGAATGACCACCGCCCCCTGCAAAGGGCCGTCTTCCACTGTCCCTGCCACCTGCAGATTTCCATCCTGGACAGATGAACTGCTGCTTCCACCTCCGCAACCAATCAGAGAAAAAGACAGGAAAATCAGGACAACGATGGTTCGCAACGGTGTGGGATGCAGTCGTGACATGCGGCGTTTCTCTTGGGCTATGTGTAGATGAGTAAAAATTTACGTAGGAACGAGGGGTTGGCTAAACTTTCGCCTCCTGAAATTTACATTTGTCGCAGAATGAATGCAATCAAAAACCTTAGCTGCAGAAAGGGTTTCGCAGATTTGGATCACTATTGAACAGATTTAAGGCTGGAAACGTTATTTTCTTTTCTTTTTTGGCGGCCGGCGATAACCGCTTGCCCTAAAGCCAGCCCTCCATCATTGGGGGGAACCAGCGAGTGTGTCAGTACTTCAAACCTTTCCTGTTCCAACAGCGTAATGCAACGTTCGGTCAGATAACAGTTTTGAAATACCCCTCCTGACAGGACCACTTTTTCGAGTTGAACGGTTTGGCGCAACCGGCAGCAGACCTCCCTGACCAGGTCCGCCAAACTATTGTGAAAACGGGCGCTGATAATGCCGGCATCCACATTCTGCTGCAAATCATCCACCACCGAACGGATCAAGGGCCGCCAATCGGCGAAAAGTAGCCCGTTGGCGAGATCGACCGGGAACGGATAGGTCGCGGAATCTTTTTGGATGGCCATCTCCAGCTCGAGGGCAGCTTGGCCTTCATAACTGACACGGTCACGGAGTCCAACCAGAGCGGCCACTCCATCAAACAGTCGACCGCAGCTGGACGTGAGAGGGGAATTGATGCCGCGTTCCACCATCTGTTGCAGTAGCTTGATTTCCTGGGATGAACGTTCGGTTACGAGAGGAATAGAGGGCAGATTTGACCCGTAGGCTTGAAACAGGTAGCTCAAAGCCATGCGGTAGGGCTCTTTGGTAGCCGCATCGCCGCCCGGCATAGCCGCATAGGCCAGGTGACCGACGCGCTGAAAATCCTGGAAATCCCCAATCAGGAATTCGCCGCCCCAGATTCGACCGTCGGTCCCGTAACCGATCCCGTCGAAAATCACTCCTATTGCCGGTTCCTCGCAGCCGTGTTCAGCGAGGCAGGAGGCGAGGTGGGCGTGATGGTGCTGGACGGCGATTCTGGTGATGTCGGTGCGACTTTCAGCATAGACGGATGATTGGTAGTCCGGGTGCATGTCGTGAGCAACCACGACCGGTTCCACCCCCATCAGCGTTTGCAGGTGTTCGATGGTTTTGACAAAGGAGGCGACGGTTTCCTCGTTCTTCAGGTCGCCGATGTGCTGGCTAAGTATGGCGCGGTCCTGCTGAGTCAGGCAGATAGTATTTTTCAGTTCCGCCCCCACGGCAAGGACTGGAGGTTGCGTTGCCGGAAGGAATATGCTCCGTGGCACGTAACCGCGGGATCGGCGCAGCAGCAAAGGCCGGTCGGCCATGACGCGGGCAATTGAGTCGTCGGTACGAATGAAAATATTTCGATTGTGAGTCAGATAGGCGTCGGCGATGTCGCTTAAGCGGGTGATCGCCTCCTGGTCCTGGTAGGCGATTGGTTCGTCGCTGAGATTTGCGCTGGTCATGACCAAGGCCAGGAAGTTCTGTTCCAGAAGCAGATAATGCAATGGCGTATAAGGGAGCATGACTCCGAAATAGCGATTATTTGGAGCGACGAGCGCTGACAGTGGATGGTCTGGTCGCTGTTTGAGCAGAACGATGGGACGTTCAACACTTTCTAAAAAACGTTTCTCCCGCGAATCGACAGAGGCAAACGCCTCCACCTGCTCAACACTGCGGGCCATCAGGGCAAACGGTTTTTCATCACGCATTTTGCGACGACGCAACTCAGCAACCGCTGCCTCATTTTGCGCATCCACCGCCAAGTGGTAACCTCCCAGGCCCTTAATGGCGAGAATCTGGCCCGCGTTCAGTCGGTCTAGCGTGTTCTGCAGAGGATCGCCGGCGATATTGTTGCCTAAATTGTCGCGCAGAAAAAGTTGTGGCCCGCAAGTCGGGCAGGCATTGGGTTGGGCATGGAACCGGCGAGAAAGGGGATTGTCGTATTCGTTCTGGCAGTCCGGGCACATAGGAAAGTCGGCCATGGTGGTATTGGGCCGATCGTAAGGGACATCCCGAACAATGGTATAGCGGGGGCCACAGTTGGTGCAGTTGATAAAGGGATAGCGAAAACGCCGATCCGCAGGAGAAAACAGCTCCTGCAGGCAGTCCCTGCAGACAAAGGTATCCGCTGCAACTTGGGCACTGCGCTCGCTTTGCGATTCACTGGCACGGATGACAAACTCTGCGTCTCCCTCAGGATGACTAACTTCTTCCTGCCAGCTGCTGATACTCGCTAGCGGGGGGAGCCCATGATGTAAGTCCCGGCAAAAGGTTGCGAGGACAGTTTCATCTCCTTCAATTTCCAGCGCAACACCATGACTGTCATTAAGGATGAATCCGCCAATGGAAAATCGTTTTGCCAATTGAAAAACGAATGGGCGGAAGCCGACCCCCTGGACCGTTCCACTGATGCGAATTTTTTTCCGAATTACACAGGCCATTTGATGTTTCTCCCCGTTCCTTTTACCATTTTGCTCAGGAAAAAGGCAATCGACCAGTGCCGGTTCGTGAAGAAATTTTATTCGGGAAAAATTTTAATGGTTTTTATATCCAGCTGATATTGTTATACTCTTAAGAAATTTAAAGAGGGTGGATGCGAGCCGCAGCGCTTCACCAGGCTCCCTTTCTCGTTTGGTGGACGAACCAAGAAAATTTTAAAAATAAATTTTTTTTAATCATTTTTGTGTCATCCTAAACAGGACTTTTTTCGTCTAAAAAAAGTCTAAAAGAATAATCTTTGGAAATGTGATTAAAATCTTGTAGAATACCCTCGTTTATCATGGTGTTTTTAGTCAATGGTTAAGGTTTGGTCAGGGAGGACAAAATGGGCTGGATTATTTACGGGGCGGCATTCAGTGGTTTTCTGCTTGGCGTAGTATTCATGTCCTTGCTGTTTGTTTGCAAAGGTGATGATTTCTAACCCCATCGCTTTGCCATAAGGTTCCTTTACGCATTTCTCCTCCGGTATTTTCAGGTGGGTTTTCTGCCCCTTCGCGTTTTTTCTTTGTTACCCCTCTGTTTTTCCCATATCTGACTCATCTTTTAGCTTCCTATAGTATATGCGATTCAGGCCAATACGGGATTGCCGGCAGCGGGCATTGTTGTGCCTGTACGGATTTATTCCTCTCGTTGCTTCAAAAGCATTAAAAATGTTTAGGCGAAGATGTTCAGAATGGAGCCGGGAAGAGGACTGCTTCGGAGGCTTTCACCGATACGCCCATAGTTCATGCGGACAGCGCTACGGGTCAGAGGGGTTTCCGGAAGGTCGAGCGACGAAGTTTGGGGCGGGCTTTCGACTGTTTTGTTCAGAATTTGTTGGGGGGTGGCGACAGCCTTGTTGTAAGGGACCAGCGCCCGTGCTTCGGCACTGAAAGAGGCGTTGTCCGGTGCAACTTGGTTCACAGAATCAGACGCGGATGCCGAGTTGTCCTGGTCCTGTTTGCGTTGAGTCGATCGGTCTGCCCCGCGTTCCTGCCGTTGCCTGGTCGTAGGATTGATTTGGTAGGCTGTTGTGACGCTGCGTTCGGTCAGGCTGGGCAACGATTCGGGCATTTGTCGATTCCGTTTCGGAAAATTTCAAAGGTGATGAATTCTCATATTATTACACACGAAGCGTTGTAATCAAGAGGGAAAACTATTCGTTGTTTGATGATTTACCCGTTATTTGCTTGAGAATGTTTTTGCCAGGTTGCTGTCGATGACGTACATGCACACCTCTTTTGCGCCGTAGCGGGTGTAGTGATACTTGGTACAAAGGTTGTTGATCAGGAAGGTGACGTCGTCACGAATCTTGCGATCATAGGTTTTGAAATTATCCCGGCCAAAATCCTTAATGGCATTGCGGAAGTTTTCGTTTTCCAGGAACGGATCGAGAACTTTGTCCTTCAAGTTGTGAACATAACGCTCGTGGAGGGCGTGGAACAGTTCCGTATCTTGAATATTTTTCCCCTCCGACATGACTTCTTGGGTGAGTGCGCGCGCCGTATATTCGCGTTGCGTGTCGCGACGGAAGGCAAGTCGATCACTTGATTCGGTCTTTCCGCCGAGCAGCTTCTTTTCAATTCCTTCCAGAAAGGTTTCTGTGATTTCGATCGTTTCGCCGGTGTATTGATTTTTAGGGCGCGCCCCAATCTCGAAGTTGACCGCAAACATGTAGTTGAGGATCTCCCGCGCGATCTGTGCTTCATTGTAGTAATAGAGAGACTCTTTAACCTCTTGCAGAACCGTGTAGTTGTACATGCGCAGCAAAGAATCAAGGATGCCGCTGGGAATCTGGTCGCTCAGGGATTTGCGGACCTTGGTGAAGAAGTTACACAAATCCGCCATGTTGATCATCTTGTCCTTGCGGACGTAGTTTGAATAGAAGTCGTTGAAAATCTTAATGGAATCACGTCCGGAAAACCCCTTTTCGCCTTCGGTTTCCGATTCCTTGATAATGCGTCTGCGACGTTTCGCGGTCAATTTTTTGCGATCGTCTTCATTGAGCCATTTGGGGATGTGCCCGGTGTAGATCTCCATCTTCAAAAGTTGCAGATTGTCGTCGCAATATTGTCGGTACTTGGTGGGATAGTCGATCCATTCCACCATGGCATCGGAGTGCTGCCGCATGCGCGACGAAATAATCACGCGGGCGAAGTTATGCAAAACCCGCGGCAGGAAACTGTCGTCAATGTGTCGGCCAAAGATGTTTCGGTAGATTTCCACCTCAGTGTTGAGATCCAGAACATAGGGGATCTTGATGTATTCGATGCGATCGGAGAACGACGGAAAATCTGCGATATTTTTACGGTCTTCCGGATTCATGACCGCCAGGAACAGAGAGTTGACGTTTTCTTCGATGTCGTCGACCTTGTGCAGCCCTTCACTGATGATGTTGTGCAGCTCAATCATGCGCTCGACATTGTGGGACTTGATATCCATCAGTGCGTAGATGCCGTTGTTTGTTTTGGCAAAGCGTGAATAGATATAACGAACCAGGTTGCTGTCGCGGAACATCCGGTTGATCTGGTTCTGCAGTTGGTCGTTGGAGAGAATCGTCTCCTTGAGAGGTTTGTCGCCAGGGGTAAAGACACTGATCCCTTCGCCGAGACGCCGGTTATAGTAGAACGGGCGCACATAGACGTTGCGCAGCACTTCTTCCGGATCACGTAATTTATTGAGCAACGAATGAAACAAAGAATGACAGATGGTGCAGCGGGTATCCCGGAAAATCCAGTCGAACTCTTTGTCATTCAAGATTTTTTCTCGGAACTCATGCCCTTTGAAGAGTTCTTCGCAAAAACTGCGGCGGGACGGTTTCGGGATCATCAGGATCGGGTGGTCATGGCTGGGGCAGGGGATCTCCACGAACTCATCCTGGCTGTCGAGGGAGCGGTTGATCTGCTGGATGGTTTTTTCGGCGTTGGGCAGAGCCCCGGTCAGATGGGAAAGGGTTTCCAGCAGGGTTGTGGCTTCGTTCTCAATGAATTTTCCACCGAATTGATAACGGTTGAGTCGCCAGACCGTTTCGAACACCGTCCCGTCAGCTGTTGCAATATATTTTTCGAATTTCATCAACAGATTGTTCAAAAATGTACTCTTGCCGCTTCCCGGAGGCCCTTCGAAGATGTAAATCTTATTTTGTTGTGCCCCACGTTTCAGCGATTCTGCGAGGTCGACCAGGCGGTTGGAAAACAGCCGGTCGGCGAAAAAGGGGTGGTCGACGTCCTCGACAAAAAGTTTTGAACAGTCGTAATGGACGAAATGAATCGATTCCGGATCATTGGGATATTCATCGGAACCTTCCCCCAGATAATAGAAAATCATGTCGTGGAAGGCCTGAAAGATATTGCGGACGAATTTCTGCGGACGCACTGTGGCGAGGTGCAGGAATTCCTCAAAATGCAGCGGCCCCTGGCGATCCCAGTCGGTGATGCTGCGATTGATCTGACGTAATGCCTTTTGGATATTGTCCATAATGGCCATCCAAGCTGCCCGCTGACGTTTGGGCAGATAGTGTGTTTCAGCTTGTTATAGGACCGTTTTGGTCAATTTACGTTGTTCCATGAGATACAGCACCCGCCGCCATTCAACGGTTTGCGGTGGAGTATCGACTCCCGCACCAGATTGGTCGTGAGGAGAAGGTTGCAGAACGGCTTCGCTGGTTTCGAGGTGCACTGGTTTTCCCCAGAGAAACTCCATGCCCATCAGGGTGTTGTGAATGAACTCGTGTACCAGCGGTTTCTCCTCGAAGTGATGGATCAGATACAGCGGCCCTTTGGAGGTTTTTTCCAAGTCCACTTCAATAAATGGCGGGTGATACAGGGAGCCAAGGAGCATTTCCTTGTAATCTGCAGCCTTGCGGCTTTTTACGTAATATTCCCAGACCATTCTGCTTTGGTTGAGACGCCGTCCTGCGACAAACAGGTTGTTTTTCGTAACGAAATCCTGATCGACAAAGTTGTTGATGAACAGAAAATCGGCAAGGTGTTTGCGTACGGCAAAAATGAATTTTTTCCCCTTGCCGGTCTGTCGGTCGAATTTGCGCCGTTCGTCGCTGTCGGTAAGCGAACGGAACTCCATTGAAATCTTGCCTTTGTCAGCAAGTTCTTCAATGAATTGAAAAATTCGCAGCCCCAATGCATAAGGGTTGAGGCCAACCCGCGGCAGTGCCGTCACCCCGGCGTTGACCCGCGCGAACTCCACTTCGTGACCAAGGATGCGGTCATCTTCCAGAAAGAGTTTCTCGTGCCAGTAACTGGCCCAGCCTTCATTCATGATCTTGGTGCGAATCTGAGGCTGAAAGTAGATGGATGTATTACGGATGATCTGCAGGACTGACTGCATCCATTTGTTCTCATCGCGGGCCAGGAATTCCGAATTTTCCAGCAGGAAATTTAAAATATCAGTCTGGCGGCGTTTTTGTTTGCCGGTCCCTTTGGCGTAGATAGTTTCGAATTCCGGATATTTAACCAGCACACCCGCAAAAAATTCCGCTTCACCGCCTGCGCCGTATTTGTGCATGCATTCGTTGTAGCGGTCGATTTCCCGCAGGTAATCGTTGCTTTTAACCTTTTTGACATTCTGCAGGAAAACATCGAAATAGAAGTCGACTCGCTTCAGCCGTTTGCTGGAGTAGGGTCGTTCGAAATCCCCAAGAGTCTGGAAATATCCCACCAGATTGTCCAGACTTCGGGCGAATTCGATGACGTAATCGACCCAGTGCCCCTTTTCCGAGCGCAGACGGCTGATCAGGCGTTTGTCGGCCAGAGCCTGCCCGGTGAGATCGTAATCCCAGGTGTGGCGGAAGTAGACGTTATTCTGGAAAAAATCGATATGCGCCAGAACGTGGTAGAAAATCATCACGTTCAGCCAGTCCGGATTATTGTCGTTATAGAAGGAGATGGCTGGGCGGGTATTGATGACGGTTTCGTAAGGATTCCCAGGGTAAAGCTCGTATTTCCCCTTCTCCTTGAGAACCTCGACATCGTGGACCCAGTAGTCGTAGAGGGTCGGAATCATATTTTTGGGCGACAGTTCCAGCATGTCGCGGTTGGTCACGATATATTCGAGGCTTTCGTCGTCAAAGCTCAAGCCGGCGGAACGCGCTCGCTCCTTGCAGCCTTCCATGATCGCCTTGGTATGTTGATCGATCAATTGCATGCTGATGCCGTCTGGCCCAGAGGGCCGGTTAGGAAATCAGGTTGCGAATGCCTTCGATGATTCGGTTCTCATCTGCGTCTTCACCCATAACATCCATCCGCAGCAGATCGGGATGGCTTTCCAGCAGGCCGGAGTTGCGGATATAACGCTGCACTTCAGTGTTGCCACTGGAGCCGTAGACGTGCTCGGCGATAGTTATTCCGATGCGGTTGGTGTATTGAAGCATTTTGCGCAGCTCCGGCAGGGCCTCGTTGCCTTGGGTATCCCAGTCATCACCGTCCGTGCCGTGGAAGACGTAAATATTGTAGTCGCGAGCCAGGTTGTCTTTTTCGATGATATCGTTGACCAGGCGGTAAGCGGCAGCGACTTTGGTTCCTCCGGCCACGCGCAGGTTGTAATAGGTGTAGAAATCCTCGACTTCCTTGGCATCACTGTCGTGGAGGATAAAGCGCGTCTCGACCTGCCTGGCGTACTGGTAAAGGAGCCAGGCATAGATCATGACGTGTTGCGAAACCACCAGCTCAGTGGCTTTGCCCATCATCGATCCGGAATAGTCGCGCACGAAGAAGATCATGGCCTGGGAGTCGTAATCCTTCTCCCGTGACAGAATGCGATAGACTTTGTCTCGCGGCGCAATCAGAAAACGGCTGCTGTCGATTTTGCCGACATCAGGAACCCGGCCCAAGGAGATGTTGGTCTGAATGACCCGGCGCAGAGTGGCCTTTTTGTCGAGCAGTTGGCCGAAGCCGCGATTTTTGTCGGTCAGATCATAGGTGTAGCGGGTGAGCGAAGCTTTCTTCCCTTTTTCCTTGAGATTGGGAAGCTCGAATTTTTCGGTCAGGATTCGGCCGAGGTCGTAGGCGCCGGATTCGATTTCATGAGAGTCTCCGCCCCCTTGGCCGGCCCCACCTTCACCCCCTTCTTGGCTCGGCCGCACCGGCTGCTCGCCGATCACTTCCCCTTCTTCACCTTCACCTGAACCCCCCTGGCCTCCACCGTCGTCGTCCCGCGGGAAGGTCGGGTCGTGGACCAGTTTTTCCTCTTGGGTGGTCGGAACGACAACCACCTTGTCTTCTCCCCCGCGGCCGGGTTTGATCAGTTTGCCGACGCGGATTTTTCGCGGGAAGCCATCTTTTTCACGGCGTTGGTCGCGTTCGAGGAGCTCGTCGAGGGAGTGGATATTGAGGGTCGGATTTGCCAACGCCGCCGGCATCCCCTGCAGGGAGCGAAGGTCCTGGTAGGCGTAAACCGTTGGCCAGGCCGGCGGAAGAATCAACCCTTCATGGCGTTCCTCTTCCACGGTGCGTTCATGGCTTTGGGTCCACTCAGCCTCCAGGCGGAAAAGCTTTTCCCGTTCAGGGTCCAGCCCCTCGGCCTTCATCTGTTCCAATTTGGCCAACAGCTCACGGTTCATAGCGGATTACATTTCGTCTTCCTGGGTGCAGAAATATTCGATGGTTTTCTGGGCGCAGGTGCGACAATAGCCGAGCTTGTTGAACATGGTGTCGATCATGCGGTCGTAAAGCTTCTGATTCTCTTCGTTGGTGCGGTTGGCCAGAGCACCGATCAGACTGCCGGCGCCGGCGATATCGGACTTCAGGCGGACGTCGGTGACCGCTTTGACCAGTTCGATGTTGTCCATGAAATCGTAATCCGGGTTGACGCTGATCTTCTGCCCGTAAATCTTGCGGATCGAGGTGCGGAAGGTCTCGCGCTGTTCCTCAGTCTTCAGCCCAAGCCGCTCCTCGATGCTCTTGATGTAGCGTTCATCGATCTTCAGTGCGCGCAGGTCGCCGGTTTGGGGATCTTTGTATTTCCACATCTTGTCAGGACCAAGATTCTCGGCATCTATACCGATGATCATATTGACGTAGTTCATGACATCCTTACGAATGGCATAGGGTTCGTCCATGTAGGCGTTGAACATCTCGGTCATGATCCGTTCTCGATACAGACCTTTGGCCAGCTTCAAGTCATCAAGGTACTTGCCGCGTTCGTTGGCCTCCGGCACGTAGTCGAGAATGATTCGTTCCAGGGCGTGGAAGATGTCGTAGGCAAACATGCAGCGCCCTTCGTTGGTTTCCGAGCTTTCCACCATGAGCTGGATGGCCCTGCCCAAATTCCGTTGTCCCAACCCCTTTTGGCCAAAGCGCTTGGTGATATCCGGTTCCTGGTTGAGGGTGTCGATGACCTCAGCCAGGGTTTTCATGCTTTTTTCTCCCGCAACTTCGCCTGCGGCTAATTTCATGGTTTCGATCGGGGTGAGTTTTTCCGAGCGAGGCAGGCGAGTCAGGACTATGGCCACTGAACAGGCGTAATTCAGGTTCGGATCCTGGTGCAGCGCTTCCTTGGTGAGGGTGGTTTTGGTTTCACTGCCGATGGCGTAGTTGGTCAGGCTTTCCTGCATCCGGTAGTTGGTGTTGTGGGAAACGTAGCAGATGCGGCAGCGGTCGATGATCGGGGCTTCTTCCTTCTCCGCCAGGAAACGATTGAATTCGGCGTTGTTGCTGGTGGCGATGATCAGAGTGTCGATCGGCCATTTGTAACCGTCGATTTCAATGAGGCGATTCTGAATGACCCCCAGGTAAACCTGAACCAGGTCTTTTTTATTTTTGTAAATCTCGTCGCTGAAGTGGATGCCGCCGCCGGCAACGCGGGCCAAAGCGCCGCGCCGTAGGTCGAACCTGTAGGGGTTGTTGGTGTCGGAAATATGCAGCAGCCGCTGAATCGATTCTTCGCCGAGAAGGTCCACAGCTGAAGATGTAATTTTATCCTTGGCCGCGTATTTTCCCGTGACGGTTCCGAGGCTTTCTATGAGAGGAACTGGCGTGATGTCGATGAATTTGAGCATTTCGTCTACGTTGCCGCCGGTAACGTTGCGAATATCGTTGAGGATATAGCTGCTGCACGCTCCCAAGGGGCGATAGTTTTCGTAGAGCTGGTCAATTTCCTTGGCAGAGAATTTACCCATCTTGGTCAGTTGTTCGCGACTGGCCTGTGGGTCCTCGAACAGGTTCATGGCCAGGACCATGGGGTCTTCGTAGGTCTGAGACTCGATTTCACGAATCTGCCCATAGCTGCGGAGTTTTTCCAGATTCGTGAACCGGAAAGTATATTTGCGGTTTTCCGGCCGGGTAAGAAATTCCCGGAACCGGGCACAGAGGAATTCAACGAAGAACGTTTTGCCGTTCCCCGGTTCGCCGACCAGGACGAACGCCATTTCCTTGGATGAGCCTCCCTCCGCAGCATCCTTGACAAAGGAGACGAAACTGTTGATCTCGTCAAACATGCCGATAATGTGTTTGCGTTCCTCACGGAATATCTGGAAATCGTAGGTCGTTTTGCCGTTGACGACGATTTTTTCGATATCCTGCTCCAGAATCATGCGGGCGACGCCCTGGAATGCGTTTTCGAACTGCCGCTCGCCTTTTTTGACTGCCGTCAGATGGTGGAGGAGGGTATTGTTTTTGGCGTTTACGGACATTTTTTATCCTCCTGAGTCATTTGGTTGCCGACCGGGAACAAGTTCTTCTACATTAGATGCTAATAAACTTCCGGGTTTTTTCAAGTGAGGTTGTCAGGAAATAATACCTGGAATTTAACCTGGTTCTCTCTGAAGTTGATAATTGTTTTCAAGTGAAAAGCACGTTGAAATAGGCGGGTAGAGCAGAGTCTCTGATTCAGATTTGAAGTAATTATTGTGCCGAGCTAATCGTTATGATGAATCAAAATAACGATGGAGCCAGCAGCAAAATCATGGAGGGCTCGACCTCCCATGGTCATAGGGACAGTAAATAAGGAAAGAGGCCAGCTCATGAGTTTGACAATGAGGCGGATGTACCCTTGGCGCAATCCGAGCCGGCCGGGCTGCATATAACGGCGAACCCGCAGGCCGGTGATTTTTTGACCAAGGGTGCACATGTGGCAGGAAAACACAGGTTCGTAGACAAAAAGCAACACAAAGAAAAAAATGCTTCCCCAGGTGCCGAAGCGCTGGGAATCTTCAATTCCGACAAGAAAAAAGGCGGCAGGCAAGGCACAAAGTGCCAGAAACAGGTAGTCCAGCAGAGAGGAACAGAGCCGGCGGCGTAAACTGGGCGTCCTTTTACTCATTTGGTTCTCCCTGTCAAAAGGGGGGAAACCCGTCACAGCATAATTGGCAGAGTCGGTCGGCTTTCGACAATTGTAAAATAGCGAATAAAAATTTTATCTAATTATTTCATCGGATTGTTTCTTGTCAAATGACCCTGGTTCAGGGTTGCTGACGTATTGATGTAAAACAAGGAAAAGAATTTGCATCAAAATGCATACGTATCAACTATTGAGACATATCTGGAGATACTGGGGGGCATATGGAGCGGGAATGGAGAAAAGGCTACGGTGTAAACAACGGTCAGGTTGAGAGCAAGGTACGAGTCATTATGCGTCAGTTTTTGATCCATGTTCTCCCGATCTTCTTCATGCTGACGTTCATGGCTTTGGCCATGGCATGGGTCGCAATGTAATTCTGATTCGCTCTCCTTACGCTGGTTCCGATCATTCCAATGAATAAAAAAAAGAGCGGGGTTTCGACCCGCTCTTTTTTATTGTCTATTTAAACTGTTTATTGGATGACAAACAGGCTGTCGAAAAGGAAACAGTCGTCCTGCTGGGTGTGACCAAAAAGCCTGACCTCACTGTTAAGAGCCAAATCTGCGGCAGTGATTGGAGTCATTGTGTAACTCGAGCCGCTATCGGTCAGCGAGAAGTAAACGGCATCTTCGGACGCTTGAGCACAGGTCTCAATAGCCTCAGCTGTGGTGACGGTCAATTGTGAGTCGGAAATTGAGGTCAAAGTTCCTTCCAGAACGTCATTGTCTGCGAGGGTTGGAATAACAACCAGTGCGGAACGCAGGGTGGTTGAATCAAGCAGCACAATTGCGTCAAAACGAATACTGAGACCATTGAGCAGATCACTGACAGACAGGATGTTGCCATCGGGGTCAAGAATCTTGCTGGCCCCTTCCAGCAATTGGACCTGTGCCGTCCCCTGGACTGCCCCATCTAGGTCAAGCTGGCAGTCAAAGCGGATCACTCCGTCTTCTGTGACAGGATCGGATACGATGGTTCCACCCAATCTTAACCATGTTCCGATTTCGACAACCAGGGCTTGTATCTGGCAAAGGCTGCCTTCGGCATCACTTTGCACGACGGGGCCAATTACTGTGACCTGGTCCCCGACACTCAGCGCACTGAGATCAACCAGTTCCCCTTCTTGGGAAAAGATTGCCGTATTGCTATCGATGAGCACCTGTAAGGGTTGGTCGGAAGGTAACCTGGGGTTGTGGCTGTGCGGGTCGAGCAGGAAAGCGTTGTCCTGAACTTCCACGACGGTGCCGCTGATGCGCAGCGGTTTGCCAAAGAATGAATTGGACATGACGTCAATGAATACGACCGGGCGGAACATATATTTTTCACTGCCCGTTTCCTTGACCTGCAAGGACTTTTCGGCGTCCATGTCGAGAGAAACCCATACTGTCCGGTCGGTTCCGACATAAAACGGTCCCTGAGGGTTAAGGTCGATTTTGCCGTTGGCGGGGAGTTTCGCTTCAAATTCTGTTTTTTCCCCGGTTTCCGAATCGTATTGGACCAAAACGACCTGAGTCACTTCCAGACGGACTTTGCTGTACCAGCCAACCGGAACGCTTTCGTCAAGAGTGAAGAGGGTAGAGTCGTCCCGGAAATCGAGCAGGTTGATCGTTTCTCCTGCCGGTTGAGAAAAGAGCGTGACCCTTCCGTTGTCGCCGAGCAATTCTATTTTGGTCAGAGTGACATTGACTTCATCAAATTCCGCTGTCGGGCCATCTGTGATCAAAACTGCAACTTGGCCCGTCTCGGTACTGTCCCCACCGCCCCCACTGCTGCAGGATGTCAACGAGGCGGTCAGCCCAATGATGAAAAACAGGCTCAGCAGTAACCAGAAAATGGTTCTTTTGGGCATGGTTATCCTCCGTTAAATACGGACCCCTTTCGTACGATAAAAGGAGCCCAAGTTAAAAGTCCTTTGCTTGGACGATGAACAGAGTTGTGAGGTTGACAGCGGTATTGATAAAAATTTACAGAGGGCAAACAGAAATACTAAGGCTTTCTGCCTGTTATCAAAAAAACAGGATAGTCGGCAAAAGCACTGCCCCGTTCTTTGCGGATGGTATGAATCGTTTGGTCCTTGATGTCGACAAAGCCAAGCTGCCTCAGCTGTTGGACAAGGGAAGGGCGGTCGAAGCCCTGGTGGGCGATACCATTGGGGTTGTCATGGAAGGTGCCGTCCTCTTTTTCCAGGTCGGCAATTGCAATATAGCCATTGGGAGCGACAGTGAAATAGAACTGTTTCAGAAGGCTGGCGGTGTCCTCGATGTGGTGCAGCACCATGCTGGTGAACGCCAGCTCAAAACCTGACTCGGGCAGGATATTGCGGTCTTCAGGAACCAGAACCGGGGATACATTGTCTATTCCCAACACCATGCACTTTTTGCGTAATTCCAGAAGCATCCCATGAGCTGTATCTGCAGCGGTGAGATGCCCAAGCTTCTGGGCCAGTTGTAATCCAACCAATCCGGTACCGCACCCGTATTCCAGGACCTGCATATCCTGGCTCAAGGGTATCGCTGCACTGATGCCAGCGGCAACGGCCGCCGCCAGCAGACGCCTTTGTGGCTTTTCGTCCCACCCGGCAGCGGCCAGGTTGAAATCCTTTGGTTGATTGTCACTCATGCTTCGGGGCGGCTCTCTGGAAAAATTAATCTATAAAATGAAATGGAATTATAGCTCAGATGAGTCTAAAGAACAATGTGGGGCATAAAAAAGACCGCCTATGGCGGCCTTGTGATTTAGGACTTTTTGACGAAGTTGGTCTGTTCCTGGCAAGTGGGGCACTTTTTAGGTTTGCAGCGCCCTTCTTTTTCGTAGCCACATTTTTCGCAACTCCAAACAGCCATGATTGGGAACTCCTTTCAAAGCAATTGATGAAAAGGTGATAAAATTGGTAATAAATTATCAGTCGGTTTTTCCTCTGTCAATAAAAAATTTCCAACGATATTGCTGCCCTTGGATCGGTGGCAACCATCGTCTATTTAATCGCTTGTTGAAGCACGTTGCCAAGGAACTCGGCCAAGAGGCTGAAATATTCGCGCACATTCACAAACATAATGTCGTTGTGATTGCCGTGGGGGAAGATGCGCAGAGTGCATGGGCCTTTCAGCCAATCCTTCAGATGAAGGGCGTGCGACGGATCAATGAGACCATCGTATTGGGTATGCATGATCAAGGCTGGGCCGTTGTATTCTGCCAACTTGGCACGGTGGTTCAGCTGCTGCTCTACCGCTTGTGTCAGTTCTTCCAGGCTGACCCCGAGTTCTTCAGGGTCCAGTCGCAAAAGTAATCTTTCCAGGGGACTGGCGATGGAACTTTCCAATACGATGCCGGCGATTTCAGGGAACAGCGAGACAGCGTGGATGGCTGGAATGGAACCGAGGGACCGACCGAACAGGACCAGATTTTGTGGTGGGATTTGCAAGCTGTTGATTATCGCAGGGACATCGGCCAGAATGCGCCCAAGGCCAGGAATGCCTGTGGACGACCCGTAGCCGCGGTATTCGGCCAGAAAACAGTTGAAGCCCATGGCGCCAATTTTCTTGGCAAACAACTCAATGTAGTCGCCGACTACTTCGCCATTGCCATGAAAATGAACAACCGTCCCGGCCTTTTCATCGACCTTGTGCCAATAGCAAGCAAGGCGCGCATCGCCACACTCGACCCAGAAAGGGGAGGCGATTGGGTCGGGCCGGGGGAAAAAATATCGTTGCGTTATCAGTGAATGGTCGAGAAGATTCTCCTGCATGTTACGTCCCCGGCGATATTGATAGATTGTTCGATAGGTTTTAGCCTAACAGGCAGTCTGAATTGGTCAAGGGACGAAAGCTGCGGTTATTTTAGCAGGGCCGAATGGCTGTGCAGGCTGTGACAAGGACGGTCTTGAGGAGGGATGTCGCGAGGAAGAAAACGACCTACAAATTGGTGAGTTACAGCGAGCCGTTGCTCCACGCCAAGCTTGGCCCAAGATCTTCACTCGTCTGCTTGTTCGCGACGGCACAGTAATTCTTAATCAATAATTCAATGATCTTGCGGTCGAGAAGTGAGATGTCGGTAAAGCGAAAGCCCATACGGAAATAAGGACTTTCCGGAGCTGGTTTGTTCCAGACGCATTTGGCAGCAAAAAGAATCTCTTTACGCCCGAGAATTTCTGCCGGCAGGACAAGGCGCAGGGGGATTGCTTCTTTATTCGTTTGCGGATGGTCACTCAACAACATCATGCCGCCAGGGTGAATATCCAACAGAAAACCGACGAATTCCGAGGTCTCCTGGGTAAGAATCGCCAGGCGATAGATCGGTGCATTCCTGAGGCGGAACCGTTTTTCCATCGTTGCCAGTCCTTTGGTCTGCTTGGGAAATGGCTTTAGAAACAGTTTGATGAAGCCTAACGATAATGAAAAATAATGGTCAAGTCAAACAAAGTTTTAAGTTTCGTGGTGTGAGTAAACGGTCCTCGGCGTCAGGGAATTTGGTTAGGGTGTGTTAATTTTATGAATCTTTTTATAAGGTTCTAAAAAATAATATATTTGCCTATCTCAATATCCTTTGAGTAATTTGTTTTTTTGTAGAACAATGTTTCTGTCGTCTACGGAAACGGGTGGATCTGCCATGCAATTACTTCAAACTGCGACACTTGACGAATCTACAGCCTGTCCGTATCTTCCGGATCAGGAGAAGCAATATCGCTATTTTCTCGCTGGAGATGTTTCAGCCGAAGAAATGGATGAATTGCTTGAGGCTGGTTGGCGAAAATTCGGCATTTATTTTTTTTCCCCCGCGTGCCCGGGGTGTCGCCAGTGCATCCCGTTGCGGGTTCCTGTCCGGGAATTTCGTCCTTCCCGCAGTCAGCAGAGAGTCTGGCGAAAAAATGCCGATCTTCGGGTTGAATTCAAACCGCTGAATTTTACTTCCGAAATTTATGACATCTATGCGGCGCATGCTGAAAAACGATTCGGCCAGGATTCGTCTTTGGATGATTTCCTGTTCAGTTTTTACCTGCCCTCCTGTCCGACTCTACAGGCCGAATATTACCTTGGGGATACGTTGATTGGGGTCGGATTTCTCGATTGCGGTCGACATTCGCTGAGCAGCATTTATTTTGCCTTTGATCCTCAGTTCAGTTCGCGCGGGCTTGGAACTTTCAGTGCTCTACAAGAGATCGAGTTCGCTCGTCGCAACAATTTGCGCAATTACTACCTTGGCTATTTTGTGCCAGGGTGCAGTCGGATGGTTTATAAAAATTCCTTTGTCCCCAACCAATGTTTCGACTGGGCAAGCGAGTCCTGGCGGGAACAACCGACTGCTCTTCTGGCTGAAAGGCTGCCTGTTCGGCGCGATTGACGGACCCATTCCTTAAGCATAGAGAACAGCTGTTCCGCTGGCGCTGACCATCAGCATTCCGTTCTTTTCTCCAAGAACTTCGTAGTCGATGTCGATTCCGACAACCGCATTGGCGCCCAACGCCTCAGCTTGCTCTTTTAACTCGTCCAAGGCGATCTGGCGCGCCTTGCGAAGCTCTTTTTCATAGGAACCCGAACGTCCCCCCACAATATCGCGGATTCCGGCAAACATATCCTTGAACATGTTGGCGCCAAGTACGGCCTCACCGGTTATGACGCCGAGGTAGCGGGTGATGGATTTCCCTTCGATTGAGGGAGTTGTTGTCAGGATCATTTGACCTCCTGGGTTCGTTGCTTTGATAAAGAGGAAGGGAGTAACAGCGTGCCATGCTGTGCCAAGTCGTCAAGGAGGGGCAATTGTTGCAGGACGCTGCAATGGCCTGTCCTCTTACGTTGATATTAAGGGGATTTTTAGCACATGGAGAAATATATTCAAGTTCCGTCATCCCTTGTCGATTCTTTGACAAGACCCAATATCCATCCAAAAATCGGATGACTTTTTTTCCCCTCGCACTTAAGTTCTCAAACATTAGGAAAAATTTTTTTGCAGGTGTTAAAAGGGGTTGTGGATGCATGGTAAAAAATAAATTTATTTTAATTATTGAGTGGCATGTCTCTTGCTCAAAAACGAACATCGTTTTTTTATAACTAATGCGGTCGCATTTCTGCGATGAACCGCCATTTTTTCTGGAATTGGATGCCATGATTTCCATTCAGGATTTTTTTGAAGAGAAAGTTCGCCTGCCGTCTCCTCCTGCTGTCGCCTTGAAGATATTGGAAGCGATTCGCAAGGACGAGAATTCATTTGCAGAACTTGCGCGTGTCATTTCCAGCGACCCGGCCCTGGCAGCAAGAATTCTCAAGGTGGCCAACTCCTCTCTCTATCGGCTGCCGAATCCGGCCGACAGCTTGGATAAGGCTATGTCAATACTGGGGACGGACGTCCTCAAGAATATTGCCTTGTCCTTCGTGATCATCCAGGACTTGTCCGATCATTCTCGAGGCGGATTTAACCTTGACCTGTTCTGGCGGCGTGCTCTCACTGCAGCTGTTGGTGCTGAGATCCTCGGCAAACATCTACAGACCAAGAATCGCGACCTGTTTGTTACGGCCTTGCTGCAGGATATCGGTGTGCTGGTCATGTTCCTGTCCGATCCGGCAGGCTACACTCGGGTTCTGGACGAAAAGCGTTTGAGTGACCGGCCCACTCACCAGGTTGAAGAACGGGTGTTTGGATTCAATCATACCGAAGTCGGTGGTCATCTGTTGCAGAACTGGGGACTTCCCGAAACGATTTATCAGCCGATTTCCAGTCACCACAATGTCGAAGATGTGCCCGGTCCATGGCACGACCTGGTTTCCATCCTGCAGTTCGGCGATAAGGTGTCATCCGTTTATCACGGTATGCGCAGCAACCAGAAAGCCTTTGAAATCCATGAGGATCTGGCCAAAAATTTCAATTTGGATGATGCCGTGGCCGAACAGCTCATCGATGCCGTCGGTGAAAAGAGTGCTGAGATCCTCGGCCTGTTTTCCATCGAGAGCGGCAACCTCAAGCCGTTTTCCAAAATTATGCAGGAGGCCAACGAGGAACTCGGTAAGCTCAATCTCTCCTACGAGCAGCTGGTCCTGGAGTTGAAGCAGGCGAAACAGAATGCTGAGCAGCTCGCCCACGAGTTGCGCAGCGCTAATGTCCAGCTGCAGGAGATGGCCTTTCGTGACGGACTGACCTCGCTTTACAACCATCGCTATTTCCAGGAAATGCTCGAAACCGAACTGGACCGGGCACGTCGATATGGCCATCCATTGTCTTTACTGATGCTCGATCTCGATTTTTTCAAAAAGATCAACGATCAGTACGGGCATCCCATGGGCGACATGGTGCTGAAGAAGGTTTCTGCCGTCATCCAACGCCTGGTGCGGCGCTGCGATATCCCGGCGCGTTACGGCGGGGAGGAATTTGCAGTGATTCTCCCGGAAACTGCGATCAGCGGTGCCAAGGTCCTGGCCCAGCGTCTGCGGCGGGGAGTCGAACTGGAAAACATCATGCTCGACAGGGTCCGAATCAACGTGACCATCAGCGTCGGCTTTGCAACGTTTGATATCGGAATGCATTCCTGCAGCCGCGGAGATTTGATCGACATGGCCGACCGGGCTCTTTACATGGCCAAGAAAATGGGGCGCAATCGAGTTTGCCACCAGGAGGCCGGCAACTGGCAGATGGCTGCTCAGCTATAGTTTCATCGACAACAGATATTCACAACAAAACCGGACGCTGCGTTATACAGCATCCGGTTTTGTTGTTTGAGGGATGGTTGCCAATCATCCGAAGGAGCGCACAGCCTCCAGTAACTCCCCGAGCTCCAAATCTTGCAGGATGCATTCCCCCAGGCCGTGATCCCTGCGGCGCCAAATCTCAAAGACTGGTGCCGGCGGCCTCCCTTCTTCCCGTCTAAGTTTCTTTACGACAATTCCCACGTCGGCCAATTGCGGTTGGGAGCAGGAGTTGGGACAACCGGAAACCGCCCAGGTTAATGCTTTTCCTTTGGGGCCTAACGCCGCAATAACCTGCCGTGCGACATCACGAGTCGCTGCCAACCCCATGCGACAGGCGTGGTTGCCGGGGCAGATTCGAAAAGGAATCCGTAGCTCCGGATTTTCCCCTGCCAATTGCAAATCCTTGAGAAAATCTTCAATCCAGGCCACTTTTTCCCATTGAACAGCCGGGATAGCGATATTCTGCTCGATCGTGACAACAATGTTCCCGGTTGCAGCCAGCTGGGCAATGTGAGCCAGGCCGCGTAGTTGCCTCGTTGAGATCTCTCCAGCAAAAATTTTCACGTCCAAACGATCTGTACTGGTTGTTTGGCTCCTGCGCTCTTGGGATAAAGCCAGCTGCGCAGGCTTGGCATTGATGGCGGTTTGGCCCACTTGCTCCCGAAACCAGTCCTCGCCTTTGGCAGCGAGCAGGTGTTTTAACCGTCGACCGGAGTCGGCGTTGGCTTGATAAACAGCGATAACCTTTTCCAGCAGCGGAATTAGTTCATCTGTCCCGAGCCTGCTCTGCAGGAGGATGCCCGCTTTGGGTTCACGTCCCAGGCCGCCTCCCACCCACAGGTCGTAGCGGGATTGGTCATCTGTCTGGGAGCGCAGAACAATCCCCGCATCCTGAATCAAATGGCGACCGCTGGCAGTATCGGCTTCGATGCCGATTTTGAATTTCTTAGGCAATCCCTCGAAGTTCGGCTGGCCGGTAAAGTGGCGCTGCAGTTGCTCGGCCAGTAGGGCGAGCTGCGGAAACCGGTCGTGCCCGGCCAGGCTGCAACTGATGCCTCGAACCGCTCCTCCGCAGGCGCCTCTCGAGGTCAAGCCGGCAGAGGCCAGACGAACTCTTACCGCCTCGATGTCAGAAAGCTTCAGCCAGTGAAATTCGACATTGCCACGGCTGGTCAGGTGAAGCATGCCGTCGCCGAATTGATCAGCGATGTCGCAAACCGTGACGGCCTGCTTATTGCTGAGCTGGCCCGCCGGCAATTTGAGGCGCAGCATGAGGTGGTTGTCCTGATCCTGACGGTAAATTCCGTCGAGGCGTAGTTTCTGGAAATCGACGTCCATAGTCTATCCTTGCTCTTGATTCGATCCGTCGTACACGGATGTTCAACTGGCGTTGAGCAGAAGCTCGCTTTTCTGTCGGCGGTACAGGTGCAGATAGACCCGCTCCTGGTTACGCTGAAAACGGAAGTCCAAGTGATGTTCATAAGCCAGCAGCGCCACATGCTCAATCTGGCGCGGCCCGCGCAGGCGGAAGGTCACTTCGGCCCCTTGATCCAAGGCATCCAGGAATTCCGGGCTGACCCTGAACTCCAGCTGGCCGCTAGCCCGACTGAGGTCGATTGGCTCCAGTCTTTGGCGCTGCGCAAAACCCTGCAGATCAATGATCTGAGCGCTTGAACCGGCGTTGCTGCGCAGAGTGTGGATGATTCCGCCACCGCCGATGAAAGCGCCGCTCTCGATGACGAAGCGTCCCAGGCTGGCGTTTTCCAGATAGGTGTCGGCGGCCAGGGGTTTTTTCAGGGCGAAAATCACATTGCCGGCCTCGGTGGTCAGCAATTCCCGGGCATGTCTCTCGCTGACCTCAAGGGTCGAGGAGTCGAGACGTTCCTCGATGTCGACCAGGGTCGCCTCAACCTCGGCCGTGGCCAGTTTCAGACGGTAAGTGCGGCCTTTTTCCAACGGCTGCCCGGCCAGCCAGAAGACGCTGGCGCTGATTTCCTGGGCCGCTGTCGGCAGGTTATCCGTGCGCGCCAGAACCTCGCCTCGTTCCACATACAGATCGTCGTGGAAGGTCAAACCGATGCACTCTCCTGCCACCGCCTGTTCCAGTCCCGGTTGTTGCCATTTTTCGATGCTTTTGACCGTGGTGCGCCGTCCGGACGGCAGAAATGTCACGTCATCTCCGAGCCTGATGGCGCCGCTCTCCAGCCGGCCGGCATAAATCCGGGCGCCGTCCCACTTGTAGACATCCTGAATCGGAAACCGCAGCGCCAGTCCGGCTCCAGCTCGTACCGTTTCAAAAGTGTCGAGGGCCTCCAACAGCGTGGGTCCGTGATACCAGGGCGTGTGGACTGATTTGCGCGCCATGTTTTCCCCGTCGCGGGCGGAAATCGGAATCACGTAGGACGGGATGATTCCCAACGGGTGCAGGAACGAACGAATGTCGTTCTCAGCCTGCTGGAACACGTTGCGGTCGTAGTTCGCCTTATCGAGTTTGTTGATGGCGACGATGACCTGACGGATGCCCAGGAGAGACAAAATGTAGGCATGGCGCCGGGTCTGTTCCCGCACTCCCTCAACCCCGTCGAGGAGCAAAATCGCCGCATCCGCGCTGGCGGCACCGGTAATCATGTTCTTCAGAAATTCCTTGTGCCCGGGCGCATCGATGATCACGTAAGGACGCCGCGCCGTTTTGAAAAACGACTGGGCGGTGTCGATGGTGACGTTCTGCTCCCGTTCTTCTTCCAGAGCATCCATGAGATAGGCGAATTCGAACGGCCGTCCCTGTTGCGCGCAGGTCCTTTCGATCTCCAGATAACGGCTTTCGGGAATGCTGCCGGTGTCGTAAAACAACCGGCCGATCAGGGTCGATTTGCCATGGTCGACATGGCCGACAATCACGATTTTCAGATTTTCCTGTAGAGACATGGTCCCTCCCTTATCCTTCCTGGGGTCAATGGTTTTGGGTTGTCGGTGTGGTTGGTCAGATTACATGTAACCCTTGGCCCGCAGTTTCTGCATCGCGTAGGCGTTCTCCTGATCCTGCGCCCGTCCGGCCCGCTCCGGAGCCTTGATGACCTTCAATTCTTCAATGATCTCATCGATGCTGGAGGCCTGTGACTGGATGGGCCCGGTGCACGGCATGCAGCCCAGGGAGCGAAACCGTTTCCCCTCCTTGGCGAAATAAAGCGGACAGATTTCGATCTGTTCGCGCGCGATGTATTCCCAGATGTTCAGTTCGGTCCAGCCGAGAATCGGATGGATGCGGAGGTGGGTATCGGCATCGAAATTGGTGTTGTACTGGTCCCACAGCTCCGGCGGCTGATCCTTGTACGCCCATTCGGAATTTTTGTCGCGCGGGGAAAAGACCCGCTCCTTGGCGCGGCTCCCTTCCTCGTCACGACGAATACCGAGAAACAGCCCTTTGAACCCTTTTTGTTCGATGACCTGGGATAACCCTTCGGTCTTTAACTTGGCGCAGCAGGTCAGACGGCCATGTTCCGGGCTCATGCCGGCTTCTAGTGCCGGGGTGTTGCGGCCTACGACCAGCTCCGCTCCCCATTCACTGACCTTGCGGTCGCGGAAGGTGATCATCTCCGGATACTTGTAAGTCGTGTCGATATGCACCAGCGGAAAGGGGATCCGGCCAAAAAACGCCTTACGAACCAAGTGAATCATGACCGTGGAATCCTTGCCGATGGAGTAAAGCATGGCCAGGTTGTCGAAGCGGTTATAGGCCTCGCGTAGGATGTAGATCGATTCGGCTTCAAGGCTGTCGAGGTGGTCGTGCATGATTTTTCTCCTTGGTGTTTAATCGGCTGGGCTATCGGCAGATTATTCAGCGCCCGGAATTTTTCCGGCAGGGCGACGGTGCAGTCCGCATTCTTTGTGCTCGGCCGACTCCCACCACCAGCGCCCGGCCCGGGGATGTTCCCCCGCGGCAATGGCACGGGTGCAGGGGGCGCAGCCGATGCTGGTATAGCCGGCATGATAAAGGCGGTTGACCGGCAGTCGATGTTGTTGGACATAGTCATGGAGTTGCTCGTCGTTCCAGTCGAGCAACGGGTTGATTTTGATCAAATTGCCATTGATGACATCGATTTCCAGTGCGGAGAGATGCTGTCGGCTCTCCGAGTGGGCGCGGCGCAATCCGGTCATCCAGCCATCCAGCCCTGCAAGGGCTCGCTTCAATGGCTCCAGCTTGCGAATCTGGCAGCACTGATGGCGTTCTTCAAGGCTGCGGCGAAACGAAAAGCTGCCTTTGGTTTTCAACAGGTTCTCAACCTTGCTACGGTCAGGGAAATACCAGCCAATCTTTAAGCCGTAACGTTCCGTCAGGGCTTCCGCAACTTCATAGGTTTCTTCGGGCAGGCGACCCGTATCGATTGCAAAGACCTTCACCTGCGGTGCCAGCCGTTGCAGCAGGTCGATGATCACGACATCCTCAAGGCTGAACGAACATGCCAATGCCACTTTGCCCTCTGCCGCATGGAGGCCGAGCCGGATAATCTCTTCTGCCGGCGTCCCTGCGGGAACGACTGGTAACTGAATCGTTTGCTGATGAGCCAGCATGCCTTGCGCCTCCTTCAGATAATAAATTCCGGTTGTTTTTCTTCGACCCGGCCATAGGGGATTCGATTCCACAGTCGTTCGTGGCCAAAGTAGACGAAAAATTTCAAAAGGGTGTCTGCGGCGCCAATTGCTGCAGCAAACTCACCATTGCCCGTCAGCGAGAATGCCAGGGCTGTTGTGATTATTGTTGCCAGGACCCGCCATGAAATGGCCTTAACCACACTCCGCCTCGTTGATTCCATAATTTTTTACCCATTAAGTTGATAAAAATCGTGTGTGAATGTTTCGATAACAATATTTGTTTCATAGTTTTAAAGTCAAGAATAAAATTACAAACAAAATGATAAAACAAAAAAATAAAATATCGGTAATTTATGTGGGAATTTCAAAGGCTTTATTGTATTTGAAAAAACGAGGGGTTATGAGAGTCAAATGGCCAGGGGAAAACGCCCTGTCGATAAGGAAGGAAAAAAGAGGTCCTTAAACGTGGAGGATTAACTTGCTCCGGGGCAACTCTGTCGGGCGGATTTAATCCTCACGGTTTCAACCCACGAACAATGTACGTTGCCGAAATGCGACAAAGCATGGATTGCGCCTTTTGAAGGCGAGGACTGGGTTTATCTTCAAAACTTTATGATCTGTCTGGGCAAAAAGGATTAATTCAGCGAACTTTTTTGTGAGAAGAGACCATGTCAGGATGTGTCGATAAAAGATTAAAATCCATATCATGTTGATTTCTAAAGAGAAACATGTCTCTAAATCAAGACAGTTAAGTTAAAAAACGGGGCCGGTTTCCGTTTTTGGTCAATCCTAGATTCTGAATATATGGCAATGTGAAACAATAGACATTGTTTTGCTTTCATAAGCAGAAAATAATTCCTAATCATTTTTATCGGTTATCTGATTTATCAAAGGAAAGAAGCGCTCCCTGGCAGGTCTTTTGCTCAAGTGGCGGTGGCCTGGGAAATTGGTCCCAGAATTTTTCACAAGAGGTGTTAAATGAAGAGGATCTGCTCCATCACACTTTTCACGGCTCTATTTATTTCCTTACTGGCTTTGAACGGTTGGGCTGCGGACCGTTATCTGTCCGTCAATATTTCTACAGATCAACCCACCTATTCACCTGGCGACACTATGGGTATTTCCGCCAGCGTGACTTACCCCAACGGCAAACCGTTCACTCGCTTCCGCCAAGCCGTACTGGAAATTTTCGATCCCGGTTATTCCAAAGTCCTCGAACGCCAAGTCAACAGCAGCGGCGGGATTGTTCAATATCAATATTCCATTCCTGCGCAGGATTCGTCAGGAACCTGGAGTATTCGCCTGCGTCTGGAAAGTTCCGGTTGGAAAGGTGATGCGACGATCAACGTTGACGTGACCGATGTGGTTGTCCCGCCCCCGGTTGATCCGAACGATATCGATAATGATGGCGACGGCTTTACCGTTAATTCCGGTGACTGCAACGATAATGACCCGCTGATTTACCCTGGCGCGGTTGAAATCGTCGGCAACGGCATTGACGAAAACTGCAACGGCATGGCTGACGATCAGTCTTCGACCGGCGGTGCCGACGACGGCCATTATAACAATCCCAATTGTCTCGAATGCCATATGACGGAAGCTCAGGAGGTACATGCTTCGGTTCATTACCAGTGGCAGGGCGATGCTCCTTATATGACCAACGGCGCCAGCCCTCAGGGCAAACTGACCAACGCCGTCAACAGCTACTGCATCAATATCCTGGGTGACTGGGAAAAATGCGGCGCCTGTCACGTCGGTAAAGGGGCCATGCCTGAGCCGGTCGCAACCCAGGCTCAGCTGGAGAACATCAATTGCCTCTCCTGTCACAGCGCCCCCGGCGTTCTGCCGACCCGCGCCGACTGCCTGAAGTGCCACGCCAAGGCTGGCGGTGGCGATGCTGTCAAACGCGGCGATCTGGCTTTGGCCCACGGCAACACCAGCGACTTCAACTTCGACGTTCACATGTCCACCAGTGGTGGCAATCTCGAATGTCGCGCCTGCCATACCTGGCAGAACCATAAAGTCGCCGGCAAAGGTTCCGACCTGCGTCCCACTGACCTGGACGTCAAAGTCGACTGCAGCAACTGTCACGGCAGCACACCTCACAGCGACAGCACGGTTAACCGGCATACTGCCCGGGTTGCCTGTCAGACCTGTCATATCCCGGTCTACGCCAAAGATGCCTCTGACACCACCGCCACCGAAGCCACCGAAACTCACCGCACCTGGTTGGCCACCCACTCCACCGCCGCTCCGTTCCATCCGGCCAGCGAACTGGCCAACAACCTCCAGCCGGCTTACCGGTTCTGGAACGGCATGAGCGAGAATTATCTGCTGGGCGACAGCGGCATCCTGGATATGGCGACCGGTGCCTACCCGACCTCGCGTCCCGAAGGGGATGTGACCGACGGCAAGCTCTATCCCTTCAAATACAAGACGGCCGAGCAGCCGATGATCAGCGGCACCGAGCAACTGATTGCCCTGGATACGGCGGTCTTCTTTGCCACCGGCGATGCGGCTGAAGCAACCCGCCAGGGTCTGGTCAACATGGGGCTGTCTGCTGATACGCCGTCCGAATGGGTAATGACCGATACCTTCCAGCTGCTCAACCACGAAGTCAGCCCCAAAGGCTCAGCCTTGACCTGCAACGACTGCCACAACAACACCTCTCGGATGAACCTGCAGGGGGAACTCGGTTACGCACTGAAAGGATCGACCAGCACCATTTGCCGCCAGTGCCATGGGTCTGAATCACCTCGCGGTTTCACCAGCGACCACAACCGCCATGTCACCGAGAAAGGCTATGACTGCTCCTGGTGCCATAACTTCAGCCGTCCGGAACGCGGCTTGCGGACCAGCCGTTAAGGGTCCGGTTTGAAAACGATCATGGGGCGCCCTTGGGGCGCCCCTTTTTTGTTTGCGAGGCGACCACCCTGATTAAATCAAGCCGAGCCGAAAAAAATAAATGTTTTTTTCAAGGTTTGATTCATGTCAAAGTTTTCTTCTCGGCAAGAGGGTATTCTCGGACCATAAAACGAGCCTGAACAACGCAAAATTTCATCTATCATATAGAAGAGAGGACTCAAGCCTATGATCCGGGAAATCGTAAAAATCGACGAAGAAAAGTGCAACGGCTGCGGCGAGTGCGTACCGGCTTGTGCCGAAGGGGCCATTCAGATCATCAACGGCAAGGCCAAGCTGATTGCCGACAACCTGTGCGACGGGCTGGGGGCCTGTCTCGGCCATTGCCCCATGGATGCCATCTCCGTTGAGCGGCGTGCTGCCGACGAGTTTGACGAAGAAGCTGTGCATAAGCATCTGGCCACCGAACAAAAACCTTCAGTCGCTGCCGTGTCCGGGCATAGCCATGCCCACGGCCATGGCGGCTGCCCGTCTGTCAGGGTGCAGAATTTTGCGGCGCCCGGCCATGGCAAGCACGGCGGCGGTTGCCCTTCGGCGCGGCTGATGAATCTAACCCCCGTAGAAACTCAGGAAGAAGCCGGTTCGCGTCAGTCTCAACTGCAGCAATGGCCGGTGCAGATGCATCTGGTTCCGCCCACCGCGCCGTTCCTGAATGGTGCCGACCTGCTACTGGCCGCTGACTGCGCCCCGTTTGCCTATGCGGATTTCCATAAGGACCTCCTCAATGGAAAGGCCCTGCTGATCGGTTGCCCGAAACTCGACGACGGCCAGGCCTATCTGGAAAAACTGACCGCCATGCTGCAGCGCAACGACATCAAGCGCCTGACCGTGGTCCATATGGAAGTCCCCTGCTGCAACGGTCTGATTTCCATTGCCCGCCAGGCCATTGCCGCCAGTGGCAAACACGTTCCTTTGGAAACGATCTGCGTCGGCATCCGCGGCGACCTCAAATAATAGCAGCGACAAATCCTTCCTTTGTTACGCTTCTTCTCCCGGTGTTGCCGCCGGGGGAGAAGCGTTTTTTATTTCTGCTGTTTTAATCCTTTAGCTCGCTGATTTCCTGATCTTCGCAGCTCTATCTGCTGTAAAATGTGATATCTTTAATGGGAAAAATTTTTGATCCTGCCATTAAGGAGGGAGGCATGACGCGATTTCAGGTAGTCGTCCTTTGTGTGACTCTGCTGGGAGGCTTATTCCTGGCTCAACAGGCCGTTGCCGAAGAGATCATCGGCAGCGTCAAGGTCGCGCAGGGAGAAGCCACCATTCAGCGAGGCGAACAGACCATCGATGCCGCTCCCGGTGTCCGTCTCTTTCCCGGAGATACGCTGCAGACCGGCGCTGATGGGCGAATTGGGGTCATCTTCCGCGATGATACGCTGCTCTCCCTGGGACCGGGGAGTGAACTGGTGATCGAGGACTTTCTTTTCTCTCCGGCCGACAATCATCTCTCCATGATCTTGCGCATGTTGCATGGCTTGGCTGCCTATGTGTCGGGAAAAATCGCCAAACTGGCCCCTGAGGCGGTCAAGATCGAAACTCCGGTGGGAACCGTGGGGGTCCGGGGTACGCGCATGCTGATCAGGATCGAAGATTGAGGTTTCTGATAGAGGAGGGGAGTATGATCGGACGTCTTCTCATCGCAATGGCGATGCTGTCTATGTTGTGCGCCTGTGGTGCGCCTCGCAACATGTTTGTCCTGCTGCCGGAAGAGGACGGCAGTGTCGGGCAGATCACCGTTAGCAACGAACATGGGCAACAGACCCTCACCCAGCCGTGGCAGGCTACCGGCATGAACAGCGCGAACCAGGCTCCTCAGGTGCCGCAGGAAATGGCGCCGGAAACCGTCAAAGAATTGTTTCAAAAAAGTCTCTCTGCGCAGCCGCTGCCACCGATGCATTTTCTCCTCTATTGCACCGCCGATTCGGTTGAACTGACCGAGAAGTCGAAGCGGCAAATCCCGGAAATTCTCGCTGCCATCAAGTGGCGTGATTCCGTCGACACCAGCGTGATCGGGCACGCGGATACGGCCGGCTCATCCGTCTATAATCTCGCCCTGTCCAAGCGTCGCGCTCAGGCTGTTGGCAAACTGCTGATCGCCCAGGGGGTCAACCCCGACATTCTGGAAATCAGTTCCCATGGCGAGCGTGACCTTTTGATCCCCACGCCTGACAACGTTTCGGAACCGCTCAACCGCCGTGTCGAGGTCACCGTTCGTTAAGACCGCATTTCCCAATTCAGACTGAAATCAATGGTTCCATGAGGACGTTATGATTGACCTGCGCCAGTCTCATTGGCAGGTTCTTTTGGCCGGCATCATTCTGACCGGAATGATGATCGGTTTGTGTCTGTGGCGCCCTTTGCTGTTGCAGGGAGCGGACAACTATATCCTCGATTTCATGCTGCAGCGGGTCCCGGTTCCCGATTCGGCTCCAGAACCGGTGATCATTGTCGATGTCGACGAGGCGACCCTCAGGGAGTTCGGTCAATGGCCCTGGCCGCGCGATCAACTGGCGATGCTGTTGCAGGAGATCGCGCAGGCCAACCCTGCGGCGATCGGTCTGGATATTCTCTTTTCCGAGCCGGATCGACTCGGGGCGGACAAAGAATTACGCGAGACTCTCGCTCAGGCCCACTTTACCTTGGGGATCAAATTCTATTTCTCCCACCCCAGCGGTCCTGCCGAGCCAATCCCTACCCGGGGGGCTCTTCCTCTGGCCCTGCTTCAAGAATTCCGTTCCGGCTTGTTTCAGGCCACCGACGTGACAGTCAGTCTCCCGCAGCTGACTGAAGCAGCAGGCGGAGTCGGTTTTCTCAATGCCACTACGGACTGGGACGGCGTATTGCGGCGTGTCCCCCTGATGATCGGTTACGGCGACGAGGTCTATCCCAGTCTGGCGCTGGCTGTCTTTCTCCTGTCCCATCCCAATCAGCCGTTGGCTTTACGCCGTGGAACGCTCGGTCTTGATTCCCTGCAGATAGGGACAACCCGCATCCCCATAGACCTCCAGGGACAGTTGCGCATCCATTATCCGGTGGCCCAATCGGCCTTGCGCTGGTTCTCAGCTGCCGACCTGCTGCACCACAAGATTCCTCTAAGTTCCCTGCGGGGCCGCAACGTTCTGGTCGGAACAACAGCTGCCGGGTTGGACAGCCGTCTGGCAACGCCCATGGGCTATTCGGTGCCGGGTATCGAAGTGCATGGCCTGGTCCTTTCCAATCTGCTGCAGGGACGATTCCTGTCGCGGCCGGCTGCCTGGCGTGGTTTTGAAATCATGGGCATGATTCTACTGGGCGGATTGGTCTGCCTGATCTTTACTCGCCTCCCTTTGCTGGTCGGGCTGGGACTGACGGCCGCTTTGGCCGGGGGGATTTGGGAAGGGAGTTATCTGCTCCTGCAACGGGACGGGGTTGTTTATTCGCCGGTCCCTCCTTTGCTGTTGCTGGCGCTGTTGGTACCGGTGGTGATCCTGGTGCATTTTCTCGCGGAACAGAAGAATGCTCGTCACCACAGGCAACAGACCGTGCAGATGCAGAATTTCATGATGCATTCGCTGACCTCTCTCGCCAACATTCGCGACAGTGAAACCGGCGGACATATCCGGCGGACGCAATTCTATCTGCGAATCCTCTGCGAGCATCTCGCCAAACAGCCCAAATTCAGCCCGCTCCTTTCGCCAACGACCATCGACCAGCTGGTCGAACTGGCGCCGCTGCACGATATCGGCAAGGTTGGCGTGCCGGACCGCCTGCTGCGCAAGCCTGGGCGCCTGGACCCTGATGAGTATGAGGAAATCAAGCTCCATACCCTCTATGGACGTCAGGCGATCGATGATGCTGAACGCCAGGTTGATGTCGTTCCTCCCGACGATACGTTGAAACTGGCAAAGGATATCGTCTACTGCCACCATGAATGGTGGGATGGCAGCGGCTATCCGGAAGGTCTGCGTGGCGAAGCCATTCCTCTGGCTGGACGGCTGATGGCGATTGCCGATGTCTATGACGCCCTGGTCAGCCGCCGGGTTTATAAAGGGCCGGTCAGCCACCAGGCCGCCACCAAAATCATCCTTGCCGCGGCTGGCAGCCAGTTCGATCCGGACCTGGTGGCAGCCTTTCACGAATGCGAAAGCCGCTGGCGACAAATCTCCCAGCAATATTCCACGAGCGAAATCCAGTAGTTTTCCGTCTTCCCTGAAGCGCGCTGGCGTTTCATTCTCGATGCTTCTCCAACCTGCTGATTTATAGTTATTTTTTTGTTTGTGTCGGCTTGCGCAAAACCGTTCCCGTGATAGCTTAGAGAAAACCAATAAATGAACAAGGGGGCTGTTATGCATGCAGAGAGAAGGAGAGTTTTGGTTGAAGGACTGGTGATCTTGTGGGTGTGTCTCATCATCCTGTTGTGTTTCCCCATGAGGGTGCACAGCGTGCCTGCGACCCCTCCGGCCACCATCGTTTTGGATGAAAAACTCCCTGAGGGGCGTCTGGACGGAGCCAAGGGAGAGGTTGCCCTGCCGATGCAGGTGCGGTTCGGTCAGAAGGTGGAAGTGGTTGAGGTTTCAGCCGTTTTGAGCCGGGGCGACAAGGACCCGGCGTTGCTTGAAAGTAAACCTGTCTGGAAGGGCAGGGTGGCTGCCGGGAAACAGGACGGATTGAAGATCCCGGTCAAAGTCGAAGGGCCGGGAGTTTATTTCCTGGACATCCGCCTGCAGGGCAGGATCGAAGAAGGGAATGGCTTCTCCGACCGCAAGGTGCGTTACCTGCTGGTCAATGACAAAGGCGAGTTTCGTTTCCTGACCTCAAAGGAGTTCGTGCGTGAAAAACGCCAGGAGCGGGAAGAACGATTTCGCGCCCAACTGAACAAGGCCCCGGACAAGCCGGATATCCGCTTATTGTTCCTGACCAGTAAGCCGGTCGGCGAAGAAATCGACAAAAAAATCAGACCCCATGACGTACCCAAAGACCAGCAATTACTGGTAAGGCCGAGCCGGCCATCCGAAGAGATTCTCAAATATGCCAAGGATCAGAGCGGCACGGCCTGGGCGCCGGAAGATCCGATCACGGTGCGGGGCCGTTTGACCTTCCTCGATTACGATGGTGCCTGGCGTCCCCTGGTCAATGTCAGCGTCTACCTGTGGGATGATGATACTTTTGGCGACGATTACCTGGGGAGTGTCGCCACCGACTGGAGCGGCAACTGGTCCTTCACGGTCAACAACGATGACGGCTGGCTGCAGGACGGCCGCGACATCTACTACTCCTTTGCTTTGGAGAACACCCGCATCCGGGTGCAGGACTGCGACGGCATCGACTCGACCTATGAATGGTCCTCCGCAACCCACGACAACCTGTCCGACGGGACAGTGCTCGATTTCGGCACCGAGACCGGCGTCGAGCATCCGCTGACCATGCAGATCTGGAATCACCTCAACCTGGCCTGGAACCACGCCGTCACGGCCGGAGGCCAGGACCCGGGGTTCGTTGACTCGTGCTATCCGGAAGACGGCGGCACCCATTGGGACCGCACCTGGGAGGAAATCGACATTGAAGCCGAGTTCAACGACGGCCCGGACATCGTCACCCATGAATACGGTCATGCCATCATGTGGTACGCCTATGGCGAGGACAATCCGAGTCCTGGAGGGGCGCATACTTTTGACGATTGCCCGCAGAATGCCGGGCTGGCCTGGTCGGAAGGGTGGGCCAGCGGGTTCATGCTGTCCGCTCGGCCGGCCGACGGTGAATATACCTGGCATGAAGGGACCCCCGGCCGCAATATCGAAAATTTCAATTCCGCCTGTCAGACCGGAGACCGCAACGAAGGGCGAGTCGCTGCGGCCATCAACGACATGCGCGACAGCCCGGACGATTGCAACGGCGGCAATCTCAACCGAGGTCGGGCTGATAACTGCGACAGCAACAACGCCAACCGGGTGCCGTTGTCGACCATGCTCCACGAAACCCTGTGGGGGAGCTGGCACAGCAATGTGATGGAATTCTGGACCAGCCTCTCCGGTGAGCTGCCGACAGCCCAGCGCACTCCAGCCCAGGAGATCATGTATTACAACTGGATGCCGGTGACCGAGCCAGGCTCCGGCTGCATGGCCAGCAAGATCGCGGCGCAGAAAAGCCGTGATCCCGACACCCTGCTGGGAGGTTTGCGCTCTTTCCGCGATCAGGTGCTGCGCGGTTTTGGCGGCGGTCAGCAGATCATCAACATCTATTATCGCAACAGCCCGGAGATGGCGGTCATGCTGCTGCGCAATCCGGCGCTGCTGGAGCGTTCCCTCAAGGTCATGAGCCACTTTAGCAAAGTCGGCCATATGCTCACCGATCAACGGGCTGCCGAGCAGTATGCCGCCAAGGATCAGCCGCTGCTGGGGGGAGAGATCGATGCTGATGTGGAAGAGGTCCTGGCTGCCATCGACAAGCAGGGGAGCCCGGAACTGAAACAGGACCTGCTGCAGGTGCGGCAGATGCTCGACAAACTGCGCGGTCTCACCATGCGCGAGCTGCAGGGCAAGATCAGCCAGACCAAAGCGAAACAAGCCCCGGTGGCGCGCCATCAGTTGCAGCAGTCCAGCTTCAATCCGAAGAGTAGCGAGGCGTTGAAAGAGCTGCAGGACAAAGGCGAGACGCCGGCTCAGCGCAAAACCCTCGAACCGCTCAAGCCGCTGCGGCCGCAGATTCTCAGGCAATAGCGAGATCCGCAACGAGATGGATGGAACCGGGCTGTCCCATGTGGGGCAGCCCGTTTTTTGCGTCTGGCGCATTTTTTTCTTTTGCTGACGCCCAATCTCTATTACAAACAAGAGCTGCTTGAACTTCCCCGCCTGAGTTGTCTGACCGGTGAGGGGAGGGGAGCCGCGATAGACATTTCAAACACACCGATTTATCGACATCGTCTCGAGAATGGCCTCGCCTGAGGCATTCGAGGCAATGCTGTGAGAAAGGAAAGAGTTTCTATGGCTGTATGTCCTCCGGTTGATCTGAGTGGGGAAGAGGGATGGACCCTTTTCGACGCTCCTTCGTTGGTCGGCGCTTCGTTACGCTTCGTCTCGGGAGAGCCTGACGGTAATCGCTACCGGGTCCGTTACTATAAAACGCCGGAACAGGAACTGCGGGCGCGCATCTGGTTCGGCCCGGAAACCGAAGGCCCTCCGGGACACTCCCATGGCGGTGCCATGGCCGCGGTCATGGATGAGGTGCTCGGTCTTGCCGCCTGGGCTGCCGGCTATTCCATTGTCGTCGGCAACCTTAACGTCAGTTTTCGCAACCTTTTGCCCCTTGAAAAAGTCGTTACGGTGGAAAGTACGATTGTCTCTGCCGAAGGCCGCAAGGTGATGGTGCATGGGCGCCTTTGCGATGGCGACACCGTTTTTGCCGAGGCCGACTGTCTCTGCATCACCATCCCGGGAAAGTAACCGCGAAAAAAATTTAAAGACTTTTTGGAGGATGGGCCGCAAAGGTCCTGCATCCACCCCAAAATTGAAATGGGCTGCCCTCGCCGGGACAGCCCGTTTTTTTTTGTTCCCCGAAAATTTTACGTTCCAGCCAACCGTTTCATTACGGCTCAATGATAACAATAGGTTGAGCCATGTTTGGCACAATGTCCGACCGAACAGTCCCCCATTGTGAAAAAAATATAACCCGAAAAGTTGAGTTTCATGTGTTGACAGATTGTTACCTGATTTTATAATCATTTCGTTTGTGTGCAGATTAAAACTGTGCAAATGCACATTTTTAAAGAGTTTTTAAGCTAAATTAAAGATGCGCGGAATGTAATATTTGATGCCCTTCTTCGAACCCAGCCGCCAGGTCGCTCTCAGCATTCGACGTGGAGAACACAATATCGAAACTGAGGGGCCATGTGTCAGTGGCCCCTGCAGGATACTGTCCGCCCCTTGCCGTTTCCTTTGAAGGAGAAGTCTTTATGTGCAGAAAAAAAACAGTCCCCAGTCTGCTATTCCGCTGGATTGCGATCGCAGCAGTCTCGAGCCAACTTCTAGTCGGTTGTGGCGGAGACGGGCACGACAACGGCAGTGCAAACCAGGCGCCGTCCTTAACAGTCCCCTCGGCCCAGTCCGTCGTTGAGGGCAACACGCTGACTTTTTCTATCAGCGGGACCGATCCGGACACCGGGGACATTTTGGAGTATTCGCTGGCAGGCAGCAGCGGTAACGGCAATGTCGATTCGGCCTCCGGCAGCTTCTCCTGGACACCGCGCTTCGATGAAATCGGTCGGCACATTTTGACCTTCAGCGTGTCTGACGGCAGTCTCTCCGCCAGCGCGACCGTCCAGGTCACGGTACAGAAGAACGGCGGCGTGGACAGCGGGGAACCGATCGCCGGCGGAACCCTTGATCCGTTGCTGATTCCCAAGTACGTAACGCCGTTGGTCATCCCTCCGGTCATGAATGACAACGGCGCTGCCGAATCCTATGATATCGCTGCCCGCCAGTTCAAACAGCAGATCCTCCCCGGCGGAATCTGGGACACGGTCAACGGTCGCGCTGACGCCTTCCCGGCAACGACGGTTTGGAGTTATGGCCCGGCGACTGACCCGCTTCCGGATTCGACAGACCTTGGCGGAGGGGCCGGGATTGCCCCGGCAGCCAACTCGCAGTTCAATTTCCCGTCTTTTACCCTGGAAACCTCGGCTGACGTACCGGTCCAGGTGCGCTGGATCAATGACCTGGTCGACAGCAACGGCAATTACCTGCCGCCGTTGTTCACCGTCGATCAGACCCTGCACTGGGCCAATCCTCCGCAGGATTGCATGGACGGCCGTACTGCCACCGACTGCATGGGCATGTCCCCGGTCCCCTACACCGGCCCGGTCCCCATGGTCACCCATGTGCACGGGGCTCACGTCGAGGGACACAGCGACGGCTACCCCGAAGCCTGGTGGCTTCCTGCGGCCAACAATATCCCTGCCGGCTATGCGACCAAGGGCAGTCTGTTCGATGACGCGACGGGCGCCAACCCCGGTTCGCTGGGCTATGCCGACTACGTCTACCGTAACGATCAGGCCGCGACCACCCTGTGGTATCACGACCACTCCCTGGGGATGACACGCACCAACGTCTATGCCGGTCTGGCCGGGTTCTGGCTGGTCCGCGGCGACCATACCCTCGAAGGGGGCGGGGCAACAGTGGCTGATGCCGTCGATGACGGCACCACCGGGGCGGCCAATGACGGCGTGCTCCCCGGGCCGCCTCCGGTCAAAGGCGATGCCACCTTGGCGGTCAATACCCCTGGCGATCCGCTTCGCAATGCCATCCGTGAAATTCCCATCCTGATCCAGGATCGCTCCTTCAACAGCGACGGATCGTTTTTTTATCCGAGCAACCGTTCCTTCTTCGAAGGGCTGGAGAGTCCGCAGAGCCTCCTGATCAATTTTGTTCCCGATTCGGACATCGCGCCCCTGTGGAACCCGGAGGCTTTCTTCAACGTCATGGTTGTAAATGGGGTGAGCTGGCCCAAGCTGGACGTGGCGCAGGCGCAGTACCGCTTCCGCCTGCTCAATGGCTGCAATTCACGGTTCCTCAACCTCGCCATGTACGTTGTCGATCCGAACACCGGTCGGATCGACAACGCTCAGGAAGTCCCCTTTTACCTGATTGCGGCTGAACAGGGGGCCCTGCCTCAGGTGGTCAAAGTCTCCACCGGCTACGCCACCCCGCTCCCCGGCGACGGTACGGTCCCGGCCGACATCGCGGCCCCCGACCCGGACCAGGCTTTGCTGCTGATCCCGGCCGAACGCGATGACGTCATTGTCGATTTCTCGGCTCTGCCCAATGGGACCATCGTCCGTATGATCAACACCGCTCCGGACGATCCTTTCGGCGGATTCAACGGCGCCCCTGGCGAGGACGCGGTTGCCGATCCTCTCACCACCGGTCAGATCATGCAGTTTGTGGTCAATTCCGCCTTGAACGGGGCCAGCGCCACCGACCCCGGCGGGTTGACGCCGGCCACGGCTGTGACCAAGCTGGTACTGAATCCCGAACCGGCGCTCGGTGCAACGACCCGGGTGCGGCAAGTCTCCCTCAACGAGGAGATGTCGACCCAGGTCTGCGTGGTTGCAGGGTTCGGTGGCAGCACGATTCTTCAACTGGACGGAATCGCCCCGGCTGACCCGGCTATCCCGATGGATGATCTGCGCTTCGAGGGCGACTGCATGGCGGCCGGCGGAGAGCCGTTTGCGCCGAAGGCCGCCCTGCTGGGAACCGTGGACTTAACCGATCCCGACAACCCGACGGGGATTCCCTTGCGCTGGACGGACATGACCGGCGTCAGCACCGAGGCTACCATTACCCTGGCCGACGGGGTGACGACGCGGCAGATTTCGGTGACGGAGAATCCGTTCGTCGGTGACACTGAAGAGTGGCAGATCTTCAATTTCACCGAGGATGCCCATCCCATCCATCTGCATCTGGTGCACTTCGAGGTTGTCAGCCGCACCCTGTTTGACGGCATCACGCCGAGCCCCCACGGCAGCACTCAACCCTGGGAAGCCGGTTTCAAGGATATGGTGATCGCCTATCCGGGAGAAATCACAACGGTCAAGGCCCATTTCGATATCGCCGGGCTGTTTGTGTGGCACTGCCATATCCTCGAACACGAGGACAATGAGATGATGCGGCCTTACGTCGTCTCGCCAGCTCCCTGATAGCTCAGACAAAAGCGGCCCGGCGTTGATTCGCCGGGCCGCTTCTTTTTCCTGCCAGTATTTCTGATTATTCTCCGATCGCCTGCTGACGCAGGTTCGAGATGTCGCGCAGCGGCGGCGAGCCGAACAAACGACTGTACTCCCGGCTGAACTGGGACGGGCTCTCGTAGCCGACCTGAAATGCGGCCGTTGCGGCGTCGAGGCGTTCCGCCAGCATCAGGCGCCGGGCCTCCTGCAGGCGCAGCTGCTTCTGGTACTGCAACGGGCTGAGCGCGGTCATGGAGCGGAAGTGGTGATGAAAGGTCGAGGTGCTCATGCGCGCCTGGGCTGCCAGATCATCGATGCGCAGCGGCTGGTGGTAGTTCCCTTTCAGCCAATCGATGGCGCGGGCGATCTGATGGCTCTGGCTCCCTGCTGCGGCAATCTGGCGCAGCCGCGTCCCCTGGTCTCCTGTCAGCAGCCGGTAGATGATCTCCCGCTGGATGACCGGCGCCAAAATCGGGATGTCCTCTTCGGTCGCCAGCAGGTCGATCAGTCGCTCAAAGGCATTCACCAGCGACGGCGTGACCTCGCCGGTGGCCATGCCACGGCTCGACTGTTGGGTCTTGGGCGGCGGGAGATGGCTGTCCGCCATCAACTGGGACACCTCCCGCAGGTCGAAGGTCAGACGCAGTCCAAGGTACGGCTGTTCCGGGCTGGCCGCGGTCACCTGCACCAGCGTCGGCAGATGCACCGAGGTGATCAGGTAGTGGTTCGCATCATAGCTAAACGTATCGTCGCCGAGCTGTACCCGTTTGGCTCCCTGCGCCACCAGGCAGAGGCTCGGTTCGTACATGCCGGTGGTCGGCTCGGTCGGTGCGGTCCGGCGGTAGAGCGACAAGCCCTGGATTGCGGTTGTGAACTGCTCGCCGCCTTCGGTCCATTGGGCAATCCGCTGCACTAAGCCTGCCAGTGGTCCTTCTCTGTTTATCTCCCCATCTTTATTCATAACCGCCTCTATTTCCGTCAGTTTCACTGCCGTAAATATTACCCAGCCAAGGGGAGCGTTACAACTGATATTCAGTGGGGTGGAGGATCAGGCAAGAATTCGACAGGATCGGTCAAGCGGTATTTGTCAGGCGTGGGCCGGCGCCGCTACTCGATCAGATCCACCAATTCGCCACTGGTTTTGCGGAGGCGCTGGCTGAGCATGGCACACAGCTTCCAGAGAAGTTTGGCCGCGAGCTTGGGGAAGTCCTGCATCAGGGAATCGAGACTGTCGCGCGAGAAGATGAGCAGGGTGGTCGGGTCGGCGGCGACGATGGTCGCTGAACGCGGCTCCCCGTCAAACAGCCGCATCTCCCCGAAGACCCTGCCCGGACCGATGACCGACAGGACTTTGGCGTGCTGATTGGCATCCATTTTGACGACCTGAACCTTGCCCTGAACGATCAGGTACATGTAGCTCTCAAGATCCCCTTCCTGAAAAATCGTGGCGTCCTTTACTGCGTGCGAGGTCTGAAAATATCGGGCCAGAGTCTCGAGCTCCTGCCACGAAAGGTCGGACAGCCACGGGATTCTCTCCAGCATCTCCGCCCGTTCCCGGAAACCTGATCCTATTTCCACCATGGTTCAGCTCCGTTTCTTTAAATGACGCCTGGTTTTTCATGATGAGATGGATGAAATGGTACAACGTCTTGGCGTGTGCGCCATGTAAAAAATGAGGGGGGGAGCTCTCCAAAAACCTGTCTGCCGCTAAAAACAATGACCAAAACCATCGGGCTGCCGGCTAACGGTTAACCCTTATGAGTTATCTATATACTGACCCCGGAATTCCAACCGGAAATTTCAATATTGTACCAACCGTTGCAACAACTGCCTTCGGTCCGAGGCTCCAACTTTAGCACAGATTCGCTTCATATAAGTTTTTACGGTTGATTCGGAAACCATGAGAGTTTCGGCGACCTCGCGGTAGTTTTTCCCTCCGAGAACAAGCATCAGCACTTGTTGCTCCCGATCCGAAAGCAGGTACTCCAGTTCCGGCGGGATGGAGACGGGCTGGTGTGCGCCCAAATCTAACGTGGCCACCATCTCCGTAAGCCGGTGTTGGTGGCGAAAGAAAAGTGTCATGGCCGCCACATTAAGCACAAGACTGCCGGCCATGCCAATCGATCCAGCTTGCGCCCCCAGCGCCAGGCTGAGAATTTGCCCGGCGGCAATACCGCCACACAGAATGGACAAACCAACCGCGATGGCCTTTATGGGTCGAGCACTTTGAAGGATCAGTGCAAGGAGAAACAAGTCAATACAACCCGTTGCGGCCATCATGGCGAACATTCCGAGATTAATGGCAATCGTTCCACCAGTCTGCAACAAGGCAAATGCACCCATCCCCAGAGTCATCGCGCAGACCAGCAGCAGATCGCGGTTCCATCCATACAGCGTGACCGCTACCACCACCGCAGCCATGTAAAAGAACAGTTCTCCGCCGAAAATCCAGCCGAACTGCGCGTACGCCGGATACCAAAAGGCGTACATCAAGCCACTGACCATCTGGAAAAAGAAAACAAAGGGGAGATATTCCAATGCCAGCGGAGGTTTAGCCGAGACATCGGCAGAACCTGATTGCGTGGCAGAAATGGTCAACAAAGGGAGAATTGTAAAAAATATCGGCCAGGCAGAGAAACCTAGGGATTGCCGAATGCCGGCCAGGGCGAGATTGGCCAGCACCAGGGCCCAGGCCGCCGCGCGCAACGGATGGGGTGTTTTTAGCAGGCTGAGGCAAGCCTTGACATCCATCGGAGCGGCCGCGACCCCCATGACCAGCAGCAGAATTGCGGCCGACTCGGTATAAAAAAACAATGCTAAGGTCAACAACGCACAAGCCACAGCCCCAAGGTGCGCCATAATCCCCAATTTATCCGCTGGCATGAATCTGCTGAGCAGCACCAGAAAAACCACGTGGGATCCGAGAAACCACAGGCTTTGGCCCGAAGCGTTGCAGATTGTCAGCAACGGCCCCTCCATGGGCACGGCCAGAAGCCAAATCACGAAAAATAAAAAAGGCAGGGAACCGAAGGGAACACGCATGGAGAGATATCTCAGTTAACGGAAGTCTCGCTCATATATACAGACTATTACTTCGGATTTTAACAAAAAAAAAGCAGGGGTTTACAAAAAGTCGACTTTACGCAAGGCGGGATTTGGTTGAAGCTGGCCGTGTTCAAACTCGTCCGTTAAACGCTTTCTGCGCGGAGACTCATCCCCATGGCCATTTTAAAAATAATGGCCATGAAAAGGTACGGGCAGGTTGTTTTCCTGCCGCTTGATTGTTAATGGGCGAACAGATGAGCAGACTTCAACCCCTTGCATGGATTTCCCGGAGGACCTAAATGACCCTGCGTATCTTTTGGCTGATTGGACTGTTCATCTGTGGATTGCTGACCGGCTGTGGCGATAGTAGCGACAGTAGCGACAAAAATCACGCTCCCGTGGCCAATGCCGGTGAGAATCAGGCTGTTTCCACGGCCAGTCTCGTTACCCTCGACGGCAGTGCCAGCAACGACGTCGACAACGATCCTCTCAGCTTTCTGTGGAGTTTTATTGCCGTCCCGGCAGGAAGCGACGCTGCCCTGTTGGAGGCCACGACGGTCGGACCAAGCTTTACTCCCGATGTCGCAGGTGATTACGTTGTCCAGTTGATCGTCAATGACGGCAACACGGACAGTGTGCCGGATACGCTGACCGTGACCGCGACGGCCCCAGCAGCCTGGCAAGCGGTGCAAAACGTTGCGCCCCGGGGCTTTCAATTTGACCTCCAAGCAAACGCTTCGGGGCAGGCTGTACTTCTTTGGCGCCAGGATGAAGCCGAAGGGTCCAGCATCTGGGCCAGGCATTACCAGGAGTCGACGGATACCTGGGGAGCTCCTGTACAGATCAAGGAGCCTGGACTTGATGTCGAACAACCCCGGGTAGCGGTGAACGCTGCGGGCGATGCGGTAGCGGTATGGACGCAATTCGAGGCAGGGGGAATCGCCATCTGGGCAAGCACTTACCTCGAGGCCACGGCAACCTGGAGTGCCGCGCAACCCCTCGGATCCGCGTCGGTCTGGGGTGCATTCCGTCCTCAGGTCGCCATCAATGACGCTGGCCAGGCCATTGTGGTGTGGGAACAGAATAGCGATGGCACACGCTATAACCTGTGGGTGCGCACCTATGACAGTGGCAACTGGGGCATTGCGGAGGCGATTAACGAAGGGATCGGCGATGCGGTTCAGGGGCAGGTGGTGCTGGACGAAGCCGGCAAAGGGGTGATTGTGTGGATTCAGGATCCGGTGAACATTAATTCTTTCACCTATCGGATTTTTGCCAATATCTATGATTTCAGTACAGGGTGGGAGGGGCCGCAGATGATCGACCCCTTTCCGGTCCAGGCCGGGGTCTGGGATTATGCCTCCTTGGAGCCTAAAATCGGGATGGACAGCGCGGGCAACGCGGTGGTCATATGGATAAACCAGGACATCAATCTGGGCCAGCTGAACAACATCTGGGCGATTCACTACGACACCGCTGCGGGAGTTTGGAGTGGGGCGCAAGAGATCGACGGCACCAATGAAACGTCCTACATGCATCAGCTTGCCGTTGACGATGATGGCCATGCCGTAGCGGTATGGCGGCACAGCAATGCCGACAATAGCCAGATGACCATCGCGGCGGCGACCTACGCTGCCGGCACGGGGTGGGCAGCTCCCGACGCCCTGGCAACGGCGGGAACAAACGTCTCGAACCCCATGGTGGCCACCGATGGTGTCGGCAACGCCGTCGTCCTCTGGCATCAATACAACGGCACCAGCTTTGATATCCAGTCAAGTGCCCGCTGGGTCCCGGCAACGGAGTGGAGTCCAGCGGGCCAGGTTTCGACGGCCAACGGCACGGAAATTCCGGGTATTGTCGTCTTTGATTCGCAGAAGGCGCTGGCGGCCTGGTACTCCGGGGGGCTGTGGGCCAGCAGCTTTCGCTAAGCCCGGATTGGCCTAACGGCATACGCACCGATCGGCTGCACGAAAAACTTGCCCGCGAAAACAAATGCCCACCAACTGAACGAGTTGGTGGGCATTTCAACTTTACAGCATTCAGCGCCGTTGCTTGCCATGCCGATCCGCGATGTTGCAATCATTCAGCTTAAAGTTTGACATGTGGCAGCTCGTTAGCAATCTCCAGGAACCGCCCGGTATTCTCCTTGATCTTTTCAATCAGCGCCCACGGGGAATCTACGGGCACGTTCATTCTTTGCGCTCATTCTTTTCAATTCTCCTCACCACCCGCTCAAACTCATCCACGCTCCGAGCATCCTCTTTTAGCCGACGCGCATGAAACTTATCGTACTCGGACTGGGCAAGCTGCTTCGCCAGTTCAGCACGCACATGCCCCGCATGGTCGAGCACTTCGCGTTCGTTGAAACTCAAAAATGCATCGAGCTTGACGGCCCATTCGGCCATGCTCATCGGGCGCTTGCGTTTAGCCTGGTCTTCGGCGTAATCGAGATACATGGTGACGATGCGATTGAGGCCATCCAGCTCTTCTGCCGTCAGATAGTTCTTGGCGACCACGACATCCGGCTTGCGCACTTTGGCGCCTTTCCAGCTGGTGAGTCCCATGTTCGGCTTCTCGGCATCGGCCCGCCCGGCAATCAGTTCGGCGGCGGTGTGGCCGGTCACCGCCCAGTGAAGTTTGTTCTGGACGGTCTGGAAAAAGGTCTGCGCCGGTTCGCTTCGGGAATCGTAATCGACGGCCGTGGCGTAGATGTCGGTTATTTTTCGATAAAAGCGCTTCTCGGAGGCGCGGATATCGCGAATACGTTCGAGCAGTTCGTCGAAATAATCGGTACCGAACGGGGTGCCGATATTCTTCAACCGCTCGTCATCCATGACGAAACCCTTGACCAGATATTCGCTCAGCCGCTCGGTGGCCCAGCGCCGAAACTGGGTGCCGCGATGTGAACGCACCCGGTAACCGACCGCGATGATGGCGTCGAGGTTGTAGTGTTTGACTCGCCGACTTACTTGCCGCTCTCCCTCTTTCCGAACTTGTAAGTAATCTTTACAAGTTGACTCCGGGTCGAGTTCTCCCTCAGAAAAGATATTTCTTAAGTGGATGGTGATATTTTGCGGCGTTACTTGAAAAAGTTCGGCCAAGGCAGCTTGCGGCAACCAGACCGTGCCATCCTCAAGACGCACGTCGATTTTGGTCTGCCCGTCCTCGGTTTGATAAATCAGAATATCGGAGGTTGTTTCGGGAAGGTGTTCACTCATAGTCCCAGCTCCTTCAGTTTGCAATTCAGAGGACAGGCAATTCAACTCTCTGTCAACGAAAAACCGCCTAGCTCAAAGTTTGACATGCGGCAACTCGTTGGCAATCGCCAGGAAGCGCGCGACATTTCCCTTGATCTTTTCAATCAGCGCCCGGGCAAAATCTTTTTCCTCTCCACTCCAATCGTCAGATAACGGCAGACTCCCCATGCTGTTTATGGTCGCTGTACAGAGATTTTTCAGACTGGTCGCCACCTGGCGCGGCGGCAGGTGGCTTGCATCGCACAATTCCGCCAGGTCATAGGGCATGATTTTCTCCGGAACAAACTCGTCACCGATCGCCATGGCCAAATCCCGCTCGAACTCATCCCCATAGATGTCGATGTTCAACAGATCGTAGCTCGGCGCCACGTCGATCCCCGCCTTGCCGACAAAGAATGAGATGTTCTTGCCGTGCGCATCGCTGTTGCCGATCAGCAGCTGGAACAACGTCCAGTTCAGCAGACCCCTGATGGCCAGAGCCGGAATGCGGCAGTTTCGACAGGCGGCAAAGAGTTTCGGCAGGCTGGCCCCGGTGCGAATACGGGCACCTTCGCCTGATTTGCCGTAGGGACGTTCATATTTGTAGGTGGGGGGCAGATCGAGCATCTGGCAGCCGTCGATCAGATGCAACCGGTCGACTTTGTCCCCGAGCCAGCGCCGGTCGAACCGCTCGACGACCAAAACCGGCTCCCCGAAACGTTGCAGCGAGACCCTGGCGACCGGCAGCTTGACCAGTTCCGCCAGTTTCATGCAGAGGAACTCGTTGATCATCATGTGCATGTCGGGCCGTCGGCCGAACTTCAGAATATGCGTCGAAGCCAGCTCCCCCTCGCCGAACCCCATCGTGCCATCGGACTTGATCAGGATCGGCAGCTTGTCCTGAACGCCGGCGACCGAAAGACGCGGCCTGCCGTCCCAGGTGGCGATGGAGATCCTCTGGCGCTGCGCGATCCGCTCCGTCAATTCCCCCGCGCCGACCTCTCGGAACGCTGTTGGTCGCGGTCCCCGATCGGCACCGTCGTATTGAAAACTCAGCGCTCCGGTTGTCTCCGCTCCAATCAAGGCAATCAGACCAAAGATGTTGCCCTTCGAAATCTGGTGGTCGACCGAGAGTTCCTCCAGCCATTTCCCTTCCGGGAGGAGGTTGGAAAGAAAGCGCTTCACCTTTTCGGATACGCACTCCTCCGGCCGCAGATGTGGCGATATCGCATACCCATGGGCTTCAAGCCATGACCGGGAATAGTCCAGACCGTAGCGATCGTCCTTGCCCTCAAGGGTCACCGAACCGAGCGGTTCGCGATTCAGAAATACGGACAGCGTCTCTGCCATTATTCCTCCCAGTGCTCGACGATGAGATGGATGCCGAGCATGCGGCAGACCGTCAGAATGCTGGAAAGCTTGACGTCTCCCCTGGCCGTCTCGATCTTGGTCAGGGTATCAACGGCGACCCCGCAAAAGGCCGCCGCTTCGTGCATACCCAGCCCCGATTGGGTCCGGCGGGCACGAATAAACTTCCCCAGAGTCTCGGCATCGAGGGGACCGCTCTGCACAGGGCTTGGCATCGGTTTGATGGTTTTAGACATTCTCTCCTCCAAAAATACTATTGTAGCAGTATATATAGCAGAAACAACGTCCCGTCAACTAAAAATACTGCTTAGGCAGTATTAAATGTCCAGGAGGGCTTTGAAAGTTATAAATACTGTCTTGGCAGTATTTATAACCGCCATTGTTTGCGGAGTCTGAGCCAATCGGCAACCTCGGCGTTTTGACCTCGATCGGCAAGGAAGAGGCTCTGGCGATCATGCGGAGGGCATTTTAAACGACGATTCAACCTGAAAAATCAGTTGGCCACGGAGACCTAGAGGCACAGAGAGTTTTTCTTTGTTGGACAGGTAAATTCATTTGCTCGGTGTCTCAGTGTCTCTATGGCAAATTTAAAACCGCTTAGCCACGGAGACTCAGAGGTTTTTGTTCATCTGAAACCAATCTTTTGGCTTCTGAGAATTGGAACTTGAATTTACAAAACCCAATGTTTTTCTCGGTGTCTCTGCGTCTCTGTGGCAATTTGAACCTGGGCATGGGGCGTGGCAAAAGGGAGGTTCTTGAGGACCAGGAGGCCATGAGCAATATGACCCATCTCGGGCAGACTATTGCCTGGCTGGGCAAGGGGATGGCTGCCGCAGCCGAAACAGCGCCGTTTCAGAAGCTTCCGGTGGAGTTGGATTGAGTTTATGTCGGATCGGTAGTCATTGGGGAATGTAAAACAGCCCAACTTGTTCAGTGCAAGTTGGGCTGTTTTGTTTCCTTGATATCAAGATGACAAAAAACGGGAAGTATCTCTCTTTTCTTATAAAGAAGGAAGTTTCCAAGAGTAAAAAATCGCCTGACTATGATTTTTTAAAAATAAACACTGGATTCGGTGCGCACGTTAAACTCGCCCAACGACTCGCTCTTGAATGGCGATTTCTATCGCATTCCTTACTTCATCATAGACCGGGATACCTACACCCTCTTTAACTTCTAAGGAAACGGCCAGTCCATAACTTACCGCCATATCGAGTGATCCAGCATCCTCTCGGCACTGAACTGCTACCACTAACGATTCATTTTCTACGTAGGCTTTTACGTCCTCGCCTTCAAAAATCTCATGTTGAATGGTTCCGTTCCTAACCTGGTCATGGTCAGCTTCTCTTCTAGGCGCACCCACTTGGTCAGCCAATGCTTTGGGCTCATATGACAATGCAGCCCTCCGGTATTTTCTATTATCTGAATTTACAGGCGAATTCCAGGCCATCGTTATAGTTAATTTTCGCCAGAGGTTCGTACCACTCATGCTAGGAGGCAATGGGAAACGATATTCATGCCTCTGATTGACTTTAATAGAGCCATAGCCAATGGCGGTAGCGCGGTTTTCAGTACACTCCATCACTTTTTGAATGTCGGGTATCCCAAATCCAAGAAATCTGGAGATCTCTTTCTTTTTCTGCCGCCCAGTTAACCCCAGTGACCTTGTAATCAGGTCACATGCACTGCCCCAGCATGCGCCATGTACCAATAAGGTCTTAAGCAACGGTGCATATCCAGTAACTGGAAAAGGTTCACCCGCGTCATTAAACAGGTCAACTAGGGTCTCATGGATTAATACCGCACTTCTTGTCGCTATTGCTGTAGCATTACTAGTTCCTCGTGAATAGAGTGTTCTTCCTGTTTCACCAGGGTGAACTGGAGCACTCGCAACTTTCTGGCCTGGGGCTTGCGGTGCATCAGATATACTGTAAAGCCCTTCATTGATATAGTCGTACAATTGCCGACCACCCGGCATTAAAATATCTGGTTTAACACTTGAACGGAAACCACACCCGAGCGTTGAAACGGGCGACGGTATGTCTATGCTTCCTAATATATCTATACGATTCCCAAGGGGAGCACCCTTAGGAGACTGATCTGAATGTAGAGCGCCAACAGTAATGGAATTAATTGATTCAGAAGGTGCAAATATTCTTCTGTTTCTTTTGTTCCTATTGATAGCGGCGAAAACTAAAGCCGTTTTTTCATCTTGCTCAAGAGATAGAAAACTCGCTTTATCAACTCCTAATTGTATGTCATCTAAATAATTTCCAGCACTTACGCAGAATAGGATGTCGTACTTATAAGACAGCCAGTCAAGGAGTCTAGCTATTGAGGAGGGATAGTGATGAAATGCCCGATCAGGGTCTGCCACAGATAGATTGATTATTTTTACTGAAGGGGCTGTTGGGGGCTCGCCGTTTTCTCCTTCTTTCATTCTTCTTACAGAACGCTCAACAATATCTTCGAAAAAAACGTCTTTCGGAATTGACTCGTTCCTAAAAGGGCCATCACTTGGCTGAAGAATAGGACGCACATACAACTTTGATGCTATGTTTTGAGCCCCACTGCCAATTTCACCGTGGCAGATTAATGAAGCCATCGCGGTGCCATGGTGGTATTCGTTAGGATTGTAACGTTCCCCAAAATTATCAGGGTCCTCAATGGTTAAACAATTTCGCAATAATTCGTGATTAGAAAAAGGCAGTCCATCTAATAATGCGGCAACAGGTGCCTCCTGAGGTTCTTCTGGTGCCTCAAGATTTTCAGTTTCACCTGGCTGATAACGTATATTTATACTCTGCGAAACAGGGCGGAAAAAAAGGATACTGCCATTCTTAAAAAGCGGCCCATATTCCCCCCGAAGCACCCTCTCAACTCCAGCAACAGGAAGTTCAAGCTTTAAAGCATGAAATCCAATCTCCTGAATCTGACAACTTTTTCGAAGAGTTCCTTTTTCTGCTGCAATGAGCGCAGCTATTCTTTTCTCCCGATCTCGTCTTTCCGCGTGACTGTTTGAGTAGGAAAGCTCTGCTTCAAAGACTATGGCCGAAGCAGTCCCTCTTTTTAATTCAACTTCTTTCTGCCAGTAATCTATAATTCCTGTGTCGCGAAGGCGGTCTTCAACATCCCAAAACCTAATCTCATACAAGTGGGAAAAGAGATTCTTCCAAGGGGCTGATAACTGAGGGGGGTCTTCCCCCCTTTTCCAAGCATCAAAGATTATTTTAACCTGTGTAAGAGCAGCCCTATTACTTAAAGAAAGATAGAGTCTGCCTGGGAGTCCCTTTCCTTTTGCTTTTTCAATAGCTTCGATTATTTCGTCCTGATGCTGCTCATATTCCTCTGGAATAGTACTTATAACCCTCTCAATATCCACTTCTTCAAGTAAATAATCATGCTCATCGAGTAGGCCTGCTTCAGCGAAAGCATTTTTAACGATTTTTGAGTCATTACGGTCAAAGCCAAACACACTATCTTTGAAGAAGTCAGTCCCTATCTTTGGTCGACTATAATAGTTATCATCGCTCTCAATCCCATCAATATCTATTTCGCCCTGCCACGTTAGCCCAGGGATCCTTGACACAGCTGATCTAAAGTCTTCAATTCGCCCTACGGTCTCAAGTACTAAAATATTTTCTGGGCTAACGTTGTCTGCCTCTTGCGCGATAAAAGCTTCAATTGCAGACTCAAACGTTTTTGAGAAACGCCTTGACAGTTCATCTCTGGATGGAAGCTTAAAACTCTCCCTAACGACAATTTTTTTAGTAATTCGAGGTAAGGGAGCTCCTGGACGAGGAAGAAATAATAATGGTCTTTCAGCCATATGCCCCTCCTAAAAATATATTTCAATTAAACATTCCTTGACTTCCAATATTTTAAACGATTAGAGATTAACTGAGACGGATTATCTTGTTTCCTTTGCAAAATAGCTTGTCTAAGTATATCAACACAGAAGTCTTCCAATGCTGAAAAGCTTGCATTTGAAAGTGTTGAAGCTAATGTGTCCAAAGACCTACCGAATGTGAAATTTGTCTTCTTCTCAAAATTCTTTAAAAAATCAACTCTTTGAGACTTAGTTGGTGGTGGCAGCTCCAGAGTAATTTCGAACCGTCTCCAAACAGCTCTATCTAAAAGCTCCGGATGATTACTTGCAGTAATGACTAATGTATGGCTAGGGAGTTTATCTATTTGTAGCAACAGTGAACTAACGACCCTTTTAATCTCTCCCGTCTCCTTAGTGTCACCTCTTTCCTTGCCTAGTGTTTCAAACTCATCAAAGAAAAGAACACAATTTCTAGTCCTTGCGATATCAAAAACTTTTTGAAGACGCGATGCTGTTTCACCAAGGTAACTTCCAATAAGGTTGTCATAACGGACCACAAGCATTGGATACATTAAATCATATGCTAAAGCCTCTGCTAAGCTTGTCTTTCCGTTTCCAGGCGGGCCTTTAAGTAAAATTCTATGTCTTGGATTTAAACCGTAACTCCTCAATAAATCAGATCGGTGATGTTCTTCGACCAACTCTTTGCATGTTTGAACAATATTGTCATTTAAAACAAGGTCTCCCAGGCCGCGCTGAGGAGTAACTTCAAAAACCAGATCCCTCGTGCCATTCTGAATAAAAGACGTGTTTCGTTCGGTATTTTTAGGCGCATTGTGGAGCAAACTTGCTAGTCTGTCCGCTAAAATAGAGTGCTTCTTCATCCTCTCTTCAGAAATAAGCACTTCTAAAGATTTCCTAAACGCCTGGAGGTCATTATTTAATGCTGTTTTAGCTAAACTAATTAGTATATCTGCTCTTGCCATTCGACATCCTCAGGCTAATAACCTGGTAAATTCTGACCAAGGTTCCTATTTTTTAATGAGTGAGATCAGAGCTAAGAAAGCCCTGCTGTGAAAGAGAAGAATCCCAAATTTCCCAACTCGAGCCCTCAAATTTTGCTCCAAACGGTTATCCGTGCATCTTTTACGAGCAGGTTCTCTGCCAGGATAAAATTACTCCTCTTAGCTTACACTCGATATCCCGATTACACAAAACCACACACTATAAAGTCGTCATCATATTTAAATACCGCCTAGGTTTCCATCTTAAAATCTCAGTTTCATCATCTGGCTCTCTAGCCTTGAAAGTAATTCCGGGGTCAGTATATTCAACTCTCTGTCAGCCGTCCCTAAACCTCGGCCTATCGGGCAATAACCCGAGTTAGCCCCTTCAAGAAGGCAATCTTTTCTCCATAATCGGCCTCCCACATAACTCTCTGTTTTAATTTCTTTATCTCCAGCCTTCAGCCCACGTAAATCACCTCCTCTCACCCATCTTTCTCCACCACTTCGGACAATCAGGCAATGATTCGGCAGGATCGGTCTACCGCTCCTTGTTTCCCCAGATGTAACCTGTGACCGTCAAGAAAAGCTTATTGAGAAACCGGCAGCCTTGCCTTTGAGGCCGCCAAATCATAGGAGAAATCGTGTCCACCTTGTCACACGCAAAAACATCTGAAGAAATCGACGCTATAACGCCTGCAGCTCCCGGTTGGTACGTACTCGGCCGGCGAATTCCGGGGACATACTTAATTCGAATTCCTGGGCCATTATATTCAAACCGTTGCCAACGCTCCCGAACCCCCGGCCTATCGTGCAACATCCCGCATTCACTCCGCCAAAGCATCAGCCTCCCCACAGCACTAGCTTTCCCACATAACCCCCCATTTTAATTCCCCTCTCAACCACCTTTCTCCACCCCTTCGGGCAATCAGGCAATAATCCGGCAGGATCGGTCTACCGGTCATTGATTCCCCAGATGTAACCTGTGATCGTCAACTGAACCTCAAGCCCGCGAAGGCAAATAGCGGCAGGGAATTTATCCATACAACCGACAAAGGGGATAAGGCTATGGCGAAAAAAATATTGATTCTCTCCGGCAGCCCGCGAAAGGGCGGCAACTCCGACCTGCTGTGCGACCAATTCCTGCTCGGTGCCAAGGAAGCCGGTCATCAGGTGGAGAAGATTTTTCTGCGGGACAAGACGATCGGCTATTGCGTTGCCTGCGACGCTTGCCAGCGTAACGGCGGCCAGTGCGTTCTGCAGGACGACATGGCCGAAATCCTCGACAAGATGATCGCCGCCGACGTGATCGTCATGGCCACGCCGGTCTATTTCTACACCATGAACGCCCAGATGAAGACTTTGATCGACCGCGTTTATTCGCGCTACACCCAGGTCAGCGGCAAGGAGTTTTACTTCATCATGACCGCTGCGGTGGGCAACAAAGCCCTGCTGGAAAGAACCCTGGAAGGCTTCCGCGGCTTCACGGCCTGCCTGAGCGGCGCCAGGGAACAAGGGGTCGTGTACGGCAGCGGCGCCTGGAACATCGGGGACATCAAAAAAAGTCCGGCAATGAGCCAGGCCTTCGAAATGGGGCAGAACGCCTGAGCCGGACCGGTCGACGGTTTCTCGCAACGATTTGGGGAATGCTCGGAGTATCAGGCAAGAATTGAGCAGGATCGGTTAATGCGCCTTTGATTTTAAGCGATAGGATTTGACCAGAGACAAGACTTGATACCACGGAGACACTGAGACACCGAGAAGATCTTTTTTCACAATCCTCTGAGTCTCTGCTCCTCTGTGGCTAACCGGTTGAAGGAGGAATAAATGCAGAAGCGAATTTTAGGAACAGGCGGCCTGGAAGTTTCGGCCCTCGGCCTCGGCTGCATGGGGATGAGCTTTTCCTACGGTCCGCCAAAGGACCGACAGGAGATGATCGCCCTGCTGCGCACCGCCGTGGAGCGCGGCATCACCTTTTTCGATACCGCGGAAATCTATGGGCCGTTCCACAACGAGGAGCTGGTGGGCGAGGGGCTCGCGCCGGTGCGCGACAAGGTGGTGATCGCCACCAAGTTCGGCTTCAACACGGAGTTCGATCCCCGCCAGCCCAAGGAAGGGGTGGAGATGCTGAACAGCCGGCCGGAGCACATCAAGGAGGTTGCCGAGGCTTCGCTGAAGCGGCTGCGCACCGACGTCATCGACCTGTTCTACCAGCACCGGGTCGACCCCAACGTTCCGATTGAGGACGTGGCGGGAGCGGTGAAGGATTTGATCCAGGCAGGGAAGGTGAAGCACTTCGGTCTGTCCGAAGCCGGGATCGAGACCGTGCGCCGCGCCCATGCCGTGCAGCCGGTCGCCTGCGTGCAGAACGAGTATTCCCTCTGGTTCCGGCGTCCGGAAGAGGGGCTGCTGCAGACCCTGGAAGAGCTGGGGATCGGACTCGTCCCGTACAGCCCGCTTGGCAAGGGGTATCTTACAGGTACAATGGATAAGAACACTTCCTTCGACAAAACCGATTTCCGTAACATCCTGCCACGTTTTACCCCGGAAGCTCTTCAGGCGAATCAGGCCCTGGTCGATCTGCTCGGCACCATTGCAGCGCTGAAGAACGCGACCCCGGCGCAGATCGCGCTGGCCTGGCTGCTGGCGCAGAAACCGTGGATCGTACCCATCCCCGGCACCACCAGGCTGCAGCGACTGGACGAGAACATCGGCGCCCTGGCGGTCGAACTCAGCGCTGATGACCTGAAGCAGATCAGTGACGCTGCGGCGAAGATCGAAGTCTTGGGGGATCGCTACCCGGAACGGCTGGAGCAGATGACCGGGCTGTAGTTCAACGAAACCAAACAGGAGCACACTTATGTATAAAGCCAAAGCCTATTCCGCCGCCAGCGCCACCGCAGCGTTGGCCTCCGCTACCATCTCGCGCCGCGCGGCCACTCCCCGCGACGTGCAGATTGAAATCCTTTTCTGCGGCATCTGCCACTCGGACCTGCACCAGGTTCGCGACGAGTGGCACAGCGTCATGCCCACGGTCTATCCCTGCGTGCCGGGCCATGAAATCGTCGGCCGGGTCACCACGGTCGGCAGCGAAGTGACCAACTACAAGCCCGGCGATCTGGTCGGAGTCGGCTGCATGGTCGATTCGGACCACGACTGCCCGAGCTGCAACAACCATGTCGAGCAGTTCTGCGCCAATGCCACCTTCACCTACAACTCGCCGGACAAGCACGGTACGGCGCCGGTGACCTACGGCGGCTACTCGGAGAGCATCGTCGTCGATGAGCGTTTCGTGCTGAACGTCCCGGCCAACCTCAACCTGGCCGGGGTGGCGCCGCTCCTCTGCGCCGGCATCACCACCTATTCGCCGATTCGCCGCTGGGGCGACATCAAAGGCAAGAAGGTTGGCGTCATCGGACTCGGCGGCCTGGGGCACATGGGGGTCAAGTTCGCCCGTGCTTTCGGCGCTCACGTGGTCGTCTTCACCACGTCCCCCAACAAGAAGGACGATGCCCTGCGACTGGGCGCCCATGAGGTGATCATCTCCACCAACGCCGAAGAGATGAAGCGACAGGCCGGCTCCTTCGACTTCATCCTCGACACCATCGCCGCCGACCACGACATCAACGCCTACATCGGCATGCTCGGCCTCGACGGCAACATCACCCTGGTCGGCGCGCCGGAAACGCCGCTGCAGGTGTCGGCCTTTGCCCTGCTGTTCGGTCGCAAGAGCCTGTCCGGCTCGTTGATCGGCGGCATCAAGGAGACCCAGGAGATGCTCGATTTCTGCGGCCAGCACAACATCACCGCCGACGTCGAGGTCATCCCCATCCAGCGGGTCAACGAAGCCTACGAGCGGCTGCTCAAGTCCGACGTGAAGTATCGCTTCTCCATCAACATGGCGTCGCTGAAGGGCTGATTGAATAAACCGGTTTGACCTGGCCACCGAAAACAAGAACCCCGTCGAAATCGACGGGGTTCTTGTTTCTGTACTGCGCTGCGCCAACGGTTGCGCCGCGCCCATCAATACTTGCCGAAGCAGACCCCGCGCCACCACGGCGGCGGCATTTCGTCAACCTTGCCACGCAGTCCCGGGGTCCGTTCCTCCTTGTTGCAGAAGTCGGCGCGGAAACGGTCGGCGAAGATTTCGTGCACTTTGGTCGTCGGGTGGACCGTATCCCAGAACAGATAGGTATCCGGCTCCGTACAGACCGCGGTTTCGGTCAGGCAGGATTCGGTGACATTCACCAAACCGTAGTCGGCCGGCGAGGCGACAAGGTCGTGCAGGATTTGATAGGAGTCGAACACGCCGACCGTCTCGGCGCACGCGTCGGGCAGACCGGCGAGAGTCTGCTCCAGACCGGTATTGTAGATGACGACCGCCTGGGCCACCTGCGCCTGCGCCTCCGGCCCCAGGCTCCGCACAAACGGCGTCAGGCTGAGATCGGGCATATTGCCAACCATGAAATGCCTTGCTCCGGCCGTCCCCAGCCGGCACACCGCCTCGGCAACATTGGTCAGAGCCTGGCTCAGGATGGTCGACATCTTCTCCGGCTGCAGCAGGCCGAGGAACAGGTCGTTGGGGCCGGCCCAGACCACGTAGAGGGCTTTCGGGGCCAGCCTTTTAGGGTTTTCGGCCAGCAGCGCATCGATCTCCTCGGAGACGCCGGGAAGAGGGTCCGGAAAATAATCAGGGTACTGCACGTTGTTGAAGTTGGAGAGGGGGACCCCGTCCACAATATAGACCCCGGTGAACGCCCCGCCGTAAGCCAGGCTGTCGACATCGACATCCAGGTCAGCGGCCAGATACTCAGGCCACACCGGCCCGTTGCTGAAGCGCTCCGCATAGGGCGGACTCGGCGGCCAAAAACCGGTCAAATTGTAGTAATTTCCCGTGTCCGACAAGCTGTCGCCGATGACAATGACATTGTTGGCCGGATTGCCGGCCAACGCCGTCCCACACCAGGCAACCAGCAACAACCAGCCGCAACAGAACCCCCACCGACACCACCTGCTCGCGATCCCTTTCATAACCTCCTCCTTTGCTTTGTGCATCTGGGTGCTTGGCGCTCCTCACGATCAAAACATACCGGCAAACCAACGCAACCGCCGATTTGGTTTTATCTCATGATGAATTCCCAATGTCTAACAATATCGATTGGCTGCGGCAACTTTGCAGCGCTGCAGGGTTCAGTAAGGTCGGGCACGAATGCCACAAAAAACCCCGCCGGAATCGACGGGGTTTTTTGTCTTTATCGAAAAGCTTTGAATAGAAGATCTACGCCGGCGTCCAGTAGCAGCGCTTGGGCGAAACGATCTTTTCCTCTTTTTTCAACTGATTCATGGCCTTGTCGACCTCTTTACGGTCCAGCCCGCCGAGTTCGGCAATCTTCCCGGCATTAAGGGGTTCACCGGCCTTGCGCATAACGTCCAAAACCTTGTCTGCAATGTCCATCGATATCCTCCTTGGGGTTCAAATGATGACGGTAAATATACAAGTTATGCTAACTCTTCGCCAATGGCAGATAGAAAGAAATTTTTGTTCCGTCTGCGGGAGAGCTTTCCACCCAGATGTCGCCGCCATGGGCCAGGATGATGTTTCTCACGACATAGAGCCCCAGACCGAGACCCTTGGGTGCCGTATCGGCATTGTTGACCCGATAAAATTTATCGAAAACTTTTGCCTGTTCTTCTTCGTTTATCCCTATGCCGTTGTCCTGGATCGAGATGACGATTCTGTTGTCCTGCCGGACTCCTTTTACCAGGATGATCCCACCTTTGGGTGAAAATTTTATGGCGTTGCCGATCAGGTTTTCGAAAACCTGCAGCATCCGATCTTTATCAAAGGCACAGACTAACGGGCCATCCGGAAAATCAATTTCTAACGAGCAATTATGCTGTTCTTTTTGGTAGTGCTTCATGACCTGTTCGACGATTTTCTGCAATGAGGTTTCGGATTTCTCAAGTTGCAGCGCACCCCCCGATTCGATCCGACTGACATCCAACAGATCGTTGACCATCCGTTCGAGAATCAAGCCCTTTTCGTGGATACAGGCGATGGCCTCGTGACGTTCCTGAGGATTCAACAGGTTGTCATCGCTGAGCAGTTCAACGAAGCCGAGGATGACGGTCAGCGGTGTCCTCAGCTCATGGGAGGCCATGGCAATGAATTCACTTTTCAGCCGGTCATTGATCAGCAGCTGTTCCTGAGTTTTCTTCCGCTCGGTGATATCTCGAATGCATCCCAGATAACCGATGAACTGTCCGGTACTATCCGAGACTTTCACTCCCATGGTTTCACCGGGAAAGACCGTCCCGTCCTTGCGCCGATACTCCATTTCGTAGACCGGTTGATCCATTTTTGTATCTGTTGAATATCTTAATTTTCCCTGTTCCTGGTAGGAGGAAGGATCCGCGTAGAGAAATTCGGTGGTCCTGTTTTTTGCCTCATCCAGGGTATAGCCGAATATCCGGCTGAATGCCTTATTGACGAGCAGAATTTTCCGTTGGGGATCAGTCAGGACCATGGCGTCCGTAATGGAGTTGAACACAGCTTCAAACACGGCTTTACTGCGAGCCGTTTCGATCATTGCACGTTTCTTATTGCGCAACCCCTTTTGCTGGAAAGCAATAAAGAACAATCCGATCACCGTAAAGGTGACGGCTAAAATCTCCAGCAGCAGCTTCTGGTCATATTTGTGTTCATAGGTCAGGGCGACCCAGTTTTTGTAGATCTCTCTTTTTTCTTCGGGAGTAATGGCGTCCAGGGCTTTTTGCAGTATCGCGGCGAACTGGGGCCAGTCATTTCGCACCGCAAAGCCTAAGTTGTTGCGGTAAGGCGTTTCTCCCGCGACCTTGAGCAGGAGAATCCCTTCCGTTGTAATGTAATACCCGCCGACCAGCAGATTCCCGACAAATGCAGCGACATCGCCATTGTTGAGAAGCTTCAGACCCTGGGAGACTGAATCGACAGGCACAAGATTGATGCCGGGGAAATTTTGCGCAATCAATTCGTGAAAGGCGTAGCCGTTGACAACGGCAACCTTCTCCCCGACAAGCTCCTCCAGTTCGCCGATATAGGGGGACTCTCTTCGCGTAAAAATACTGGCTGGCAGGGAAAGATAGGGCTTGGTGAATTTCAGATAGGTAAGCCGGTCAGGCGTCTCCGCGATGCAGGAAAACATGTCGACGTCCCCGGCCTTGCTTTTAGCGACCAGTTCGGCCCAGCTGGCGTCTTTTATGAATTCGAATCTGATCCCCAGCAGGTTGCCGACTTTATTGAGGTAGTCGATGGCGATCCCTTTGAATTCGCCGTCTGTATCAAGGTATTCCAAAGGTCGCCAGCTTGGGTCGCTTGCCACTCGAATGACCGGATGTTCTTTCAGCCATTGGCTTTCCTCCACGGTCAGCTGCAGGCGATTTCCTTGAGCAGGTGCAGCCCAGGTGACCTCGTTACCGATGGCAAGCCAGGCAAGCATCGTTATGGTGCAAAAGATGAGGAGAAAACGAATGTAATGAAAGGGCATAGGGCCTGACTTCTTAAGTGTTCCCTGTTGGATGAATTGTGAAGTGTGTAGACCAAAATTTTAATTGATTAAGGCTTTTGGTCAAATATCTTCTAACGATTTCCCCTCGATTTCATACATTTCAGGCCAACCTGACTCTAATTGGCTCCCAATAGGTCCTTTCTCTTCCCATGATTTGCCTGCTCTAACCATTAGCGGTTTAATACGCTGGGGCAGAACCGTTTTGTGCTGATGATTAATCGGGAAGCGGCTTTTCCTCTATGAATTGAAAAGCCCCGCCCGGGTGGCCGGGGCTTTTTGTGAGCTGCAACCACAGTTACTTTTCCCGTGGAGCGACGGGAACCATGATGTGGGCGTAAGGGGTATCTTTCCACATGACGTAAGGACCGCCGCTGGTAGGATCATCCGTCAATCCCTTGAGCGCTCCCACATCAGGCACAATGATCATTAAATGCGGGCCTTCCTGCACCCAAACCTCACCTGGATCTGGCTGCGTATCATACGGATCGGCATTGTTGACGTTATCGTCGCCGGCCAGCATGTAAGAGATTCCCACTTTATCGGTCTTGAAGTCTGCCTTGTTGCCGATTGCCATCATCGCGCTCATCCAGACGTCGTCGTTGCACATGGGGTGCGAACCGCCGGTCATTGCCGGGAGACAGGTCCAGCCGTTGCTGCCTTTCCTCAGGAGCGTGCCGTCTGAATCGATAATGGTGGCGTTATCGGTAATCGCGGGAGGTGCCGCTTCCAGCGCGCGGGCGATCTTGGCTTCGCTGGAGTTGTGTTCCATTGCGAAAGAGACGCAGGGCAGGGCAAGGAAGGCGAGGACCAGCATGAATGCCAGGATCAGTCTTATATGTTCTCTCATTGGTGAGTCTCCTTTGGTGGTTTTTTGTGTTGTGTGCGGCTCCTTTTAAAAAAATTTCAACGCAGAATCAGCTATTTCCTTTTATTATAATGCAAAAGCCAAAATTATTCCCATGAAGGTCCGTGGTCGCGGAAAGGACGCATAAAGAGGGGGGATCGGTTTGCATAACCCGGAAACAGTTCTTATTCTTTTCAATGACAGTCGCTCTGCTATTTGATCATTGAAGGAGAACCATGATGGATGCGATTCATATGTCCTGTCCTCATTGCAATGCCACCAACAAACTGCAGCGTGGGCGGCTCGATCAGCAACCCAAGTGCGGCAAGTGCCACAAGCCGCTCTTCACCGGGCGACCGGTCGTGCTGAACAGCGCCAATTTTGCGAAATACATCGCCGCGGACATCCCGGTCGTGGTCGAGTTCTGGGCGCCCTGGTGCGGGTATTGTCAGAAGATGATGCCTGCCTTTGCCAAGGCCACCGGCGAGTTGGAACCGACAGTCCGCACCGGAACGGTTAATACGGATGTGGAGAAAGGGCTGGCCGCTCGGTACTCCGTGGAAGGATTGCCAACGATGATTCTATTTCGCAAGGGGAGGGAGGTCGCGCGGCAGAGCGGGGCGATGCCCATAGAGAGCATTATCCGCTGGGTGCGGTCGCATTAGCGGCGCTGAGTGGCCAGTTTCATTTCTTTTCTGGTTATCCCGTTTTATATCCGACAGTCCGCAAATGTCATCTTTCAGTCTTGAGAATTCCGGGGAATTTAGGGTGGTTTTCATCGCCTCTGGTCGCTCAAGTTTAAAGCGACTGCCAATAATGCTGCCAGCGCTGCCGTCCCACTTCCCGGCTGAACTCCTCCGGCATCCGGCAGACGCAGCCCTGGGGGTGAGCAAGAGTCTCTTGGACGGGAATCATCGCGAGGCATTGACAAGGCCGCTGATCCACCGATAAACGACAACCATCAATCCCGAGAAACGCGCACCCCGAGTCCAAAGAGCGGGGGGCGGGAATCTGTACCCCTTGCTTTCCCCAGAACACCAACCCCAAGGCCGGCAAGCGTCCGCGCAGCTCCTCCACCGTCAACCGTTGCCCGGAGGAAAAGAGGGCAAAAAACCGCTCCGGATCAATCCAGATTCCGGGACTGCCCTGGCAGCAACGGCCACCACATTCGCGGCAGAGCGGCAAATCGAAGGAGTTCCTTTGTTCTTGATGAGTTCTCAAAAAATGAGCCGTCCTTTGTGTGAACAACGACGTCGGTGTTTTTGTCGCCGTTGGTTGCGGGAAATGTTCCGTGAGAGAAAAAAGGGGGCAGGTCGAATCGGCCTGCCCCCTTTCCTTTGGCTGTTGTGAGCTGAGGTTAACGCAAGGTCCGCCTCGCAGCTCCGCTTTTATTCGTTGAGGTCCTCTTCTGAGTGACTTTGAAAGGCGTCTTCCATAATCATGCCTTCAGCGTCCCTGGGTTTTTTGCTGCGAACGCCGGGTTTGGCCAGGATTTCCAAATAAAAGGATTCGAGCTGTTCGGCTTCGGCCGCGGAAATCGCTTTGTTGATATCGGACACATGGATGACTGTGCTGCCGGCTTCATCGGGACCGAACTTGCAGTCAAAGTCCCAAAAGTCGACACCGGGAGGGAGCTGTTTATTGCGCTCTCTTTTTATATATTTTTTCACCTCATGCTTGATGGCTTCGACAAGTCTGGGACGTTTGATCTTAGGGTGGGACAGTTTAAACGTTTTTTTCATAGTGATTCCATAGGGTGTGATTAGCATTATTAAAAAACCGACTCGATGGCAGCCATGATATCACCAAAGAGTGATTTATTATATTTTTTCTGGGGGAATAGTTTCTACACCTTCCGGAGCTGGTTTATTTCGATCGGAGACTCGCAGGGCTCTGAATCGTGGCGTTCAATATCTCTTCCACGGTCACCCATGGGACTTCTCCGAATTTTTCCCCACCGTTGCCCGCAAGCGAAGATTGGCAGGGTGTCTGCCGAAACAGGCTGGCACCCGCCGAGCCAGTGCGATTGCGACAAGATAAAGCCTTCAGTCTCAGCCCGAGAAGTGCTACTATTCGCGCCAATTAGAAATTACCAATTATGATGTTTTGGACAGTTGCGCGAAAGGAGTCGAAAATTCAATGCTGATGAGCATGCTGAAAAACCTTCTGTCTCAGCCACTTAAGGGTGGGCATTATCCTATGGAGGTGCGTTATGGCTAGTTTCAATACCCATTTCGCAGTCGGCACGGTGGTTACGGGAATCGCCGCGAGCCTTTGTTACGAGGCTCATTTAAGTAACCTACAGCTCAGCGTCAGCCTGTGGGCCCTGGGGGCAGGGGGGAGTCTGCTGCCTGACGTGGATTCCGACAACTCCCTGGTTCTGAAGATGCTGTTCACAGGTCTGGCGGTTTTGGCCATGGCTTTTGCGCCGTTCTGGTTGGCGCCACGCTTGCCTTCCGTTCAGTTATTGTGCGTCCTGGCCTGCGTATTTGTGCTGGTGCGGTTTCCGCTGATGCTGGCGTTTCAGAAGTTTTCCCGTCATCGCGGGGTATTCCATTCGCTGCTGGCGGTGCTGTTTTTCGCGACGTTGAGCGCCTGTTTCGGGTACCGGGTGCTGCAGCAATCCAGCCTGGTGTGCTGGTTGGCTGCTGGATTTGTGGGATTGGGATACCTGGTGCACCTGGTGCTGGATGAGTGCTTCAGCGTGGATTTAGCCAACACCTCAATCAAGCGCTCCTTCGGGACGGCGCTGAAACCCATTTCCTTGGAATATTACGGCCGCTCGCTACTGATGGCGCTGGCGGCGGCGTGGTTTGTCTGGATTGGTCCGCCATCGCAAGGGCCTTGGCAGAGCATTTCTCGGTCGCTTGCCAACTATATTCGGGCGAATTGGACTTGAGGGTAAATCACTCCGAGAGATAAACTGAGCGCAAAAAAAGGGGCTGACAGCTTTGGCTGTCAGCCCCTCTTTTATTGGATCGATAGACCGAACAGAGGGCAGGCCGTAAAAGGCGTCACTGCCTGCTTTGCAGGAAGGTTGCGAGTGTCTCGGTCAATTGTTTGAGGTTGTCGCGCACCGCACCTTCATTGGCTTTTTGGGCTCGCTTCACCCCATAGTAGGATTCTTCAAAGGCGGCCTCATACTGGCTGAACACGTTTTCCGCCCATATCGATTCGTCTGCGCCTGATTGAAAAAGTTCGTAATGGACCATCAGGGTCGCTGACATATCGACGCCGGATTTTATCTCCTGCGAAACGATTTCCGAGGTCAAACGAAAATCACCGCCAGTGCCGGCAGCGAAAACGGAATCAAACAGGTCCGAATACTTCAGCGTCTCAACCAGAGCGTCATTGAAGGTTTCATTGTCGATGGACGAAACCCACATTGGATTCGTTTCCTTCCCTCCTGTGGTTTGGTCTACCGCCAGGGTTCCGTAAGACGTCGTCCTTATGGGGAGTTTTACGTCCGGCAGCATTGCCTCGGCACTGGGCCCATGGGCGCAGGCTGATAACCCGACGGCAAGCAAAAGCACAAACATCAGGTGATATGGTCTGGTCATCGGCTTCACTTGGCCTCCGTCGGATGCAGAATGTCAGCGACAGCCTGGGCGATGTCTTCCGCGACATCTTTGAGGATCCATTCGTCAGCGCCGACCGAATACAGTCCTCCCGCAGCGACCTCTTTTGCGGTTACGATTTCCGCCACCATCCGATCGGTCCTGGCATCGACCAGGCGAGTTCGCACCGTGCATTGGGTTTTCCCCGCCCCGGGCATCAGCCAGCGCTTGAAAGCGTCCCCCGCCACAAAGACCAGCATGGCACTTTGCACGATCAGCGTGTCATCGCCAGGTTGGGCCGCTTCCAACAGCGGCAGATTTTTCTCGACGAATTTCTCTTTGAGCTGAGTCGTCAGCAAAGCCGCAACATCTTCCTCAAAGGTTTTGCCGGTCTCGTTGCTGACCGCGCGCACGTCCAGTTGCCGGTAGTCAGTGAACGAGGCTTCCTTGTCTTTCCAGATGGTCGGTTTTCCGGTGGCAGCACACCCGGAAATCAAAAAACAGAAAGCGATGAGGCAGGATAAGGCGAGAGATACTCTTCCGGGCATAACGCACCTCCTTGGCAAAAGACATCAACATTACCTTTAAGATTAGCACATTGCGTTTTAATCTCATGGCCAAGGAAAAAATCTATCGCTCTGTCCGGGAGGACTTCGGATTTGACTCGCGTGGATTATTGACGTAGATTAAGTCTGTTTTGTTTTTGTGATGATACGAGGGGGATAAGATGGCTTTTTTGGGTCAAAGCCATGGATCGATTTTACGAGCCGTTTGGCGCTGATGAACAGTCAGTGCGAAGCGGCTTTTTGTTTAGTCAATCTCAGGGGAAACAAGAAAGAATTCACGACACTCGAGGGGTGGGTTCAAACCAGATATCACGCAGAAGACAATTTCAAACAAGAGCGTCAACTGTCTGTGATTTAAAGGAAAGTATCTGCATCGGGCAGAAGTGCCCGTGTTATAACACGGGCAATATCACGTATAGTACTATGTTAGCTGCAAGGTACGGTCCGGGTACATGGGTGACACTCTATTCTAGGGAGATGGGTTACACTTTCGTGGATTCCGCTGTCTCATGG
>ENA-ORXD01000285-ORXD01000285.1-sediment-metagenome-genome-assembly--contig:-NODE-285-length-74157-cov-7.154927_pt1 | contig 74157 bp, 69 predicted proteins | sample MGYA00237862_ERZ511471 | MGnify/ENA metagenome assembly ERZ511471
ATAACCATTTTGCTTCTTCTGGTTTCATATTCACACAACCTCGGCTCATACGAAGTCCGTAATTATGGTGCCAATAGGTACCGTGAAAAGCAACACCAGTTTTCGGTTCAAAAAAGGTTGTCCATGGCACGCCTGGGAGTTCATAGGCGTAAATATCCGAGGTTAAATTGCCATTGCCCATATGTTTGGATGGTAATTTGGATTGGACGTTAAAAGTACCTTTCGGAGTATCCGTAGGAATTAATGTTGGATCAGGATTTCTCATTGGGACACCGGATGAAATAGTGGTTTCAAAAACGAGATTACCATCCTCAAAAGCTTTAAGGTTCTGGTGCGCGATAGATACTTCAATATGTTTTTTGTGCGGCGGAATCTCAGGTGAAATTGGCGTCATTTCTTCCAACGGGACAATCCGTAAATGGGTTGCAGGAATGTGGTAATCTACATTGAGCAACTCATCTTTGAGACGATACCATGGTTCACCATCAGGTCCTTCATCTAAACCCATGACCCAATGTGTAGATTGGTAATAAAGACGGTAAACCGGATCCCAACCCAGAAATGATCTATCTCGCATTGTCTGGGTCAACGGAACGGTAATTTCACCTAAAACGCCTTCTTCTGGTATGTTGGATTGAATTGTGTTAAATCTGATTTCGACTCTTTGCAGATAGCCACTATGGATGTAACCGCCCCAAACTTTATACCAAAGCGGGTTGTATCCAGGTCCAAATTCTGAAACTACTTCTTCGTAGATGTTAACAATTTCATCCCGGTAACGTTGATAGAGAATCGTGGATTCATCATTTGGCTGAGAATAAACACTGACAGAATCAGTCGCGATTCGAGCTAACAAATTACTTTTTTGTTCAGATTCAAATCCAAAATAAGGCGAAAATGCCTGTGTAGTTAATGCACCCAGCGAAATTGCTGATAATTTTAAAAATTCTCTTCGAGATGTCAATTTTTTATACATAAAGCCATTATACTAAAAATAGTCCAGGTTTCTAATAGTCATTTACAAGGTAGTAAACATCACTAAGAATTAGAAATTATTTCAAAAGGAAGCATAGAAAGTTTTTCTTTGAAAATAAAATCATGTATTCGGTTATTTATTGTTCCAACAGATTGATTAGTTCTACAAAGGAATTTAGAATGAAGGAAATAAATATTATTTTTTTCGGGAAAAATATATCATGAAGCCATCAACAGTAATTAATAGAATAAAAAAGCAGTTGAATTGGTTTTATCGAGTGAGAACAAGTGAAACGAGGGTCTTACCAGGTCTGATAATTATTGGAGCACAAAAAGCAGGTACGACGAGTTTATTTTATTATCTAAGTCAGCACCCTCAATTAATTCCGTCTATAAAAAAAGAAATCCATTATTTTGACGATGGCTTGGATCCAAATAGTGATGATTTTTTACGTGGTGAAGCCTGGTATAAAGCTCATTTTCCCCAAAAAAATGAAATAAGAGCTTCGGATCTGACTTTTGAAGCGACACCTTCGTATTTATTTCATCCAGAAGTTCCTAAGAGAATTTATGATTTGCTACCAAATGTTAAAATGATTGCTCTATTACGAAACCCAACTGAGAGAGCGATTTCCCAGTATTTTCATGATATAAGAAAAAATCGTGAATTTTTACCAATCATTGATGCATTAAGAGCTGAAGAAGAAAGACTAAAGTTGATTATTGAAAACAAAGATTTCAAGAATCCAGCTTTTTTTAGATTTTCATATAAACTACGTGGCCATTATTATGATCAATTAATTAGGTATCTAGAATATTTTGACAGTAATAATTTATTGATCTTGAACAGTGAACATTTTTTCAATGACACTATTAATGCTTTAATGAAAATTTTCGAATTTTTAGATATAAAGACAAACCTTGATGAGGTTGATCTGCAGCCTAAACACGTTTCCAAAAACAAGATTAAAGTAGATGAAGAAGTGTACAAGTATTTAAACGACTATTTCTTACCGCACAATAAAAAGTTATACGATCTTGTTGGTGAAAATTATAATTGGTGAAATTTGATAAAAAAATGGTCGGGGCGAAAGGATTTGAACCTTCGACACCCTGCTCCCAAAGCAGGTGCGCTAACCAGGCTGCGCTACGCCCCGACATTTTATATGATACCAAGGTTAGGATCAATTTGCTGGTGGAGCTGAGGGGATTCGAACCCCTGGCCTATTCCGTGCGAAGGAATCGCGCTCCCACTGCGCCACAGCCCCGTTCAATGAGACGTCGCCCATTTTAGAGAGGCATAAGGTTCTTGTCAAGGGCAGGGAGCGTTCCCTGATATGATATCCGCAAAACGGGAGGTGGAGACCGTGAAAATCGGCCCCGAAATGGTCAAAGCCTGGGCGGTTGAAATTCAAGTTGCGTGGGCCGGAACAAGGGTCCGCCGCGTCGAGGGTGCGGATCTATGGGCGGGTATCCAGCTTTATCCGAAGGGTTGGCTGATCTTTTCCTGGTTTCCGGAAACCTGCGGGTGTGGGATCATCGCTCGGGAAGTCCTGGATGGACTCTTGAAACTCAAAAAAAGCCAGCCGCCGATCGTTCTCGCCCTGAAAAGCCAGATCATGGGAGCCAGGCTGACGGGTGCGGAACAGCTGAACGCAGACCGCGTGCTGCTGCTCCATTTTTCCAGGCCGGTTGGGCTCGGTATTAGCCAGCCCCGGACCCTTATCCTTGAAGCGTCTCCGCGATTCGCAAACCTGCTCCTTGCCGACGGGAATTTTCAAGTCCTGGAAACAGCATGCCACGACCGGCCCGGCTGCGGAGGGCCTGGCAGAACCCGTCCCGGATTTTCCTACCAGCCTCCGCCGGTTGTGCAGGGCGTTCCCCCGTCGAAATGGCCGCCAGCCGTTACCCCGGAAGCCTTTAAGGGATTGCGGGGAATAGGGAAAGGCCTTAGCGAGGCCTTGCGGGGTTGCTGGGATGATCTTCAAAACCCCCGGGAGGCCTTGTTCGGTCTTTACAACCCAAAGGACTCCGCCCCCCTGGATTCCTTCCTGCCTCAGCGCGTGGGTGACTCCCTATCGGTTTTCCCTTTGATCCTGCCCATGGCCAAACCAATTCCAGGGTCTCCTCTGGAAGCGACGGGTGCCGAATTGGCGGATGGCCTTTTAAGGCGAAACTCCCTGGCGGTTGGGAAAAAACCTGGCAGCGGTTTCGCCAGGGAATCCCGGCGACTCCGGAACCGGCTGGACGGACTCAGGCGCCAGCTAGCAGAATGTGAACAGGCTGATCTTTGGAAGAAATACGGGGAAGCCCTTCTCTCCTCCATGGTGGAAATTCCGGAGAAAGCCCTGGAAATCGAAATCCCCTGCTGGGACGCGTCTGGTCCTGAAATGTTGCGTGTTCCCGTAGACCCCGGTTTAACCAGGGTGCAGAATGCCCAGGCCTGCTTTAAACGTTACCGCAAGGGGAACAGTATCAGGGAGCAAGTTGGGGTCGAGATCCGGAAGCTTGAAATGGAGATTGCCAGCCTTGAACAGGATGAGATATTGGCGGAAGCTTTGGCCCTTTGCGCTGGAGGAACGAATCAGGGGGCCGTTAAATCGCCAGGCAGGAAAAAGGGCGGGAAGGATTCCGGCGTCCACCGATTTGAGGTCGGAGGCTTCCCGGTTTTGGTTGGAACAAGCGCGTTCGGAAACCGGCAGGTCACGTTCAGGCTTTCCTCCCCTGAAGACCTTTGGCTTCACGTAAAGGATCTGCCGGGGGCCCACGTCATCGTCAAGACGGGGAAAAGGCCGGTCCCTCAAGCCGTGATCGAGCAGGCAGCGGGAATCGCCGCGTTTTTCAGCAAGGCTCGCATGTCCCCCTTTGCCGTTGTAGAAATGACGGAGAGGAGACATGTCCGAAGCCGGCAAGGGCAAAATCCGGGATCGGTCTTTTATACCCAGTCGACAGCTCTCACCGTGAGACCCGGTTTGCCGGGTGCAGGCTCCTGAGTATCTCGGAAAGGTTGGAAGGGAGAAAAGACCGGAATGAAAATCTTCGGCCGTCTCTCGGATGAGGGATGGTCAAGCGCCAGGAATGGAGGAAAACCCTGTCGATCGGGAACGGGGCGTGCTTCCTCGGGGCATAGAGAGCATCTCCGACAAGAGGATGCCCGATGTGGCGAAAGTGGACACGAATCTGGTGGGTCCGGCCCGTTAAAAGGTCACATTCGACTAGCGAAAAACCCTCTGCGAAATGGGCGAGGACGTTGTAAGCCGTCCTCGATGGCCGTCCTTCCCGGACAACGGCCATGCGGAGCCGGTTGCGAGGGTCTCTCCCGATAGGTTCGTCGATGGTTCCCGCACTTTCGCGGGGAACTCCCCAGGCCAAAGCCAGGTATCGTTTTTCAACCGCGCGGGACTTGAAGGAGTCGATGAGACGCTCCAGGGCCTCGCTGTTCCTGGCGACGACCATGAGCCCGGAGGTCGTCGAATCAAGCCGGTGAACGATACCAGGCCTGAGGACGCGGTTGATGAGTCCGATCCTGGGATCCCTGTAAAGGAGTCCATGAACGAGGGTTCCCGTCCAGTGTCCCGGGGCGGGGTGCACAACAAGTCCTGCCGGCTTGTCGATTACGAGGATATCTTCATCTTCGTAGACAACGCCGAATTCCACAGGTTCCGGTTCCAAGTCCAGGGTCTCGATTTCCTGGATGGTCACCTCGACACGCGTTCCTTCTGGCAGTTTCAGGGAGGGTTTGGGCGTCTGGCTTGAAGAAAGGCTGATCCCGCCCTTTCGGACGATCTTGTTTGCGTAGCTTCGTGTCAGGCCCAGGCGCAAGCCGACAAGAACGTCAAGACGGGTTCCCGTTTCACTCGGGCCAACGAAAAATTCCTCCCGGGTTCCCGCCCCGGTTCCGTCAAGTGGTCCTTCTTCGGGGGTGGGAACTTCCTCTTGCCAATCCCCTTCTCCTTCAACGGGAAAAGGAGGGAGTCCCGGCATGCCGGGACTCCCCCATTCAGGACCCGTCAATCCGTGGTCACCCTTGAACATCTTGGGCATAGATCCCGCGCGTCCGGGCATGGCGATATCCTCCAGCACCTGGGGCAGGCTGTCCCTCCAGCTTTCCGGATACCGATCCGCATGCCGGTTTCAGTATCGTCGAAAACGAGATCGAATTCCTCGCCTTGGGGTTTCTTACGGAAGGCTGAGACGATGCAAATCATTTCCCAATCCTCTTCCGAGGTTGAGAGGATGACCGGCTGCAGTTTTTCAGGAGCTTCGATGACCGTGATTTCCGCTTCAAGGCTTTTCCCGATAAGTCCCTTGCCGCGGGCAACCTCGAGGGCGCGGCTGAAACCGCCTCGGATGGAAAGGATCCGGTCCCAGCGGGCATCGAGTTGCGGATCGGACAGCGAAGCATTCTCTTTCGGCCATCCTGCAAGGAAAACGCTTTCGGGAAGAGATCCGTCTATCTTTCTCATGGCTTGCCAGGTTTCCTCGGTTGTGAAACTCAGTACGGGCGCGAGAGCCCTCGTGAGGATTTCGAGTAGTTTCCAAAGGACCGTCTGGCAGCTTCGCCGGGTCCTTTCGTCAGGGGCGGAGGCATATAGCCGGTCCTTGCTGACATCGAGGTAGAATGCGCTCAGTTCATTGACGCAGAACTGGTAGACAACGAAAGTCGGAATATGGAACTCGTAAGACTCGAAGCCCTGAGTGACCCGAGAGATCAGGCCCTGCAGCCGCGACATGACCCAGCGGTCCATTTCATCCATCTCTTCCGGTTTAACGGCATCGGTGGACGGGTGGAAGTCGTAGACGTTGCTGAGGAGATACCGGTAAGTGTTGCGGACCCGCCGGTACATTTCGACCAGGTTGTCGATGATGCTCTGTGAGATCCGGATGTCGTTGCGGTAATCCGTAGAGGCTACCCAAAGTCGCAGGATATCCGCCCCGAATTTCTCGATGATTTCCTGCGGGCTGACCGTGTTGCCCAGGGATTTTGACATCTTGCGCCCGTCTCCATCAACAATGAAGCCATGGGTCAGGACCGAACGATAAGGGGCGCTGCCGCGGGTGGCGACTCCGTTAAGAAGGGAGGTCTGGAACCATCCGCGATGCTGGTCACTGCCCTCCAGATAGAGATCGGCCGGCCAACGGAGTTCCGGGCGAGCCTCGAGGACGGCAATGTGGCTCGAACCGGAGTCGAACCAGACATCCATGATGTCCGTTTCCTTCCTCAGCTGCGTGGAGCCGCACTTATCGCAAATGGCCTTATCCCCGAGCAATTCTTTCGGGGTTGCCTTCCACCAGGTATTGCTTCCGTTCAGGCGGACTTTTTCCTGGACAAGCCGGATCCTGTCCGGTGTCAGGATAAGCTCTCCGCAATCTTCGCAATAGAAGGCAGGGATCGGCACGCCCCAAACCCTCTGGCGGCTGATGCACCAGTCTGAACGGTCCCTGACCATGTTCGAGATGCGTTCCTTGCCCCAATCGGGGATCCATTCCACCTTGTCGATGGCCTCAAGCGCCTCTTGCCTGAATTCGGAGACCGCCACGAACCATTGTTCGGTCGCCCGGAAGATGATGGGTTTCTTGCAACGCCAGCAATGCGGGTAGGAATGCAGGATCTTCCCTCTCCCAAGCAACCTGCCGGTTTCACTCAGGCTCTTGAAAACCCTGTCGGCGCCTTCCTCCAGGGACAGCCCCCCGACAAGGGGTGTTTCAGGCAGGAAGCGCCCCGTCGGGTCGACCGGGTTGTAAATTTCCAGCCCGTAGCGAATTCCTGTCTCGAAGTCTTCCACGCCATGACCGGGAGCCGTATGGACGCACCCCGTACCGGAATCGAGGGTGACGTAATCGGCAAGAACGAGCGGAACTTCCCTTTCTTCGTAGAAGGGATGGATTGCGATAAGTCCCTCCAACTCCTTCCCTCGGCAGCGCAGGATTGGTTCTCCGAAAACAAGTCCAGTTTCCTTTTCCACGGATGGGATCAGTTCAGCCGCCAGGAGATAGATCTTGTTTCCGGCGGGTACGAACACGTATTCGTAATCGACCTGGAGAGCCACCGCCATGCTGGCCGGGAGAGTCCACGGTGTCGTCGTCCAGATGATGACGGAGACTTCTTTTCCCGAGAGGGCCTCAAACCGGGCTCCAACCCGGGGCATCGGGTAGGCAACGTAAATGGAAGGAGAGGATTCGTCCTCGTACTCGATTTCCGCCGCGGCCAGGGCCGTCTGGCAATCGATGCACCAGTAGACGGTCTTGAAACCCTTGTAGACAAATCCCTTCTCCACCATGTCGGCAAAGGCTCCGAGTTGCGCGGCCTCGTATTCGGGCTCGAAGGTGACGTAAGGATTTTCCCAGTCCCCAAGCACGCCGAGGCGCTTGAACTCTTCCCGCTGGATGTCGATGAATCGCCGTGCGTAATGGGTACACTTGGATCGCAGTTCGACGGGATCCATGGACTCCTTGGTCGCGCCTTCCTCGCGGAGGACGCGAAGTTCGATGGGCAGGCCATGGGTATCCCAGCCAGGGATGTAGGGGGCGCGGTAGCCTCGCATCCACTTGTACTTGGGGATGAAGTCCTTAAGGATCTTGTTGAAGGCGGTGCCGATGTGGATATTGGCATTGGCGTAGGGGGGGCCATCGTGCAGGATGAAAAGGGGACTTTCCGCCGCCTGGGACATGAGCTTCCCGTAAAGGTCCATTTCACGCCACATTTGCAGGAAGTCAGGTTCCCGTTTGGACAGGTTGGCCCTCATCGGGAAATCGGTCTGGGGTAGATTCAGTGTTTTCTTGTAGTCGTCGGGCATGGATGAACCTCCTAAAAAGTGTCTTAGCCGCCCAGGCCTCAAGGCCGGGGCGGCTTGATCGTCCTTATGGTCGATTATAGGGATGTCGATTAATCGTTTTGCTCTCCGGAATCTGCCATTTTCTCCGCTGGCTTGGTTTTCTTTGCCTTTTGCACCTGGAAGAGATGCAGGCCTACGAGTACGGCCAGGCCGACAATATCGGATTTGAGGCCCGGGATCATCAGGCCAAGGGCGCCGGCTATGGCGAGGATACGGAGTACCCAGTTGACGGGGGCCTTGTAGAAGCCGATCGTTCCGATTCCCAGGAGGAACACGCCGATGATTGCGGTGATCACGCTGATCGTCAGGCTTAGAGGCTCAGGGTCGACCAGGACCAGCATCGGGTTGTAGATGTAAATGTAGGGGACAAGGAACCCTGCCAAAGCAAGCTTCATCGCGGTAAAGCCCGTTTTCATCGCGTCCGCTCCAGCGATGCCCGCTCCCGCATAGGCAGCGAGGGCGACAGGAGGGCTCAGGTCGGCTGCGATGCCAAAGTAAAGGACGAACATGTAGGCTGCGATCGGGGGAACGCCAAGGGCGAAAAGCGCAGGCGCGGCCATCGTGCTCGTGACGATGAAGTTGGCGGTGGTAGGCAGGCCTGCTCCCAGGAGGATGCTCGTGATCATCGTCATGATCAGGGTGATGATCAGGCTTCCGTGGGCGATTTCGACAATGGCGCCGGCGATCCGAAGGCCGAGTCCCGTCAGCGTCGCCATTCCTACGACCATGCCGACGGTGGCGCAGGCAGCAGCCACACCCAGGGCCGTGCGGGCGCCATTTTCGAGGGCACTCTTGTATTTCGGCAGGGTCAAGGCCGTCTCCCGGTTTAAGTAGGAGCAGGCCATGTTCAGCAGGATGCCGTAAAACGCAGCCTTGATGGGCGTGTAGCCGGCGATGAGAAAGTAAATGATTCCCACAAGGGGGATAAGGAGTTGTCCCTTGGTCTTGAGGAGGGACCACAAATGCGGGAGTTGTTCCCGGGGGAGTCCTTTCAAGCCGAGGCGGGAGGCTTCCAGGTGCACCTGCACGATGACGGCAAGGTAGTAAAGGAGTGCGGGGATGATGGCCGCCAGGGCGACCTTGATGTAGGGGATGCCGAGGAACTCCGCCATGATGAAGGCCGCTGCACCCATGACCGGGGGCATGATTTGGCCTCCTGTTGAAGCAACGGCTTCTACGGCACCGGCAAAATAGGGCTTGTATCCGACGCTTTTCATCAGCGGAATGGTGAACATCCCCGTTGTGCAGACGTTTGCCACGGAAGACCCGGAAATCGTTCCCATGAGTCCTGAGCTGACGACCGCGACCTTGGCGGGGCCCCCTACAGACCATCCTGCGATGGCCATGGAAAGGTCGATGATGAATTTCCCCATACCCGTCTGTTCGAGGAAGGTCCCGAACAGGATGAACATGAAGACGAACGTGGACGAGACCCCCAGGGGAACTCCGAAAATGCCTTCGGTTCCGAGGTACATGTGGTTGATGATCCGGGGGATATCAAAACCGCGGTGTGCGAACATGTCCGGGAAATAGCGGCCGAAAAAGCAGTAAAGGAGACTGAAGATGGCGATGCCCGGCAGGATTGGATTTGAAACGCGCCGCGTTGCCTCGAGGAGCACGGCGACCAGGACGAAGCCCATGGTCAGGTCTGCTGTCGTAGGCAATCCCGCACGCCCGACGAGTTCGTTGAAGTTGATAACCAGGTACAACGAAGAGAAAGCCGCCACGGCGGCTAGGATTATGTCGTACCATGGGATGGAATCCTTTCGTCCCTTGTTGCTCGCCGGATAGAGTAGAAAGATGAGTCCAAGCGCGAACGCCAGGTGGACGGCCCCTTGCTTGATCGCCAGCAGGAGTCCCATGCCGGAGGTGTAGAGGTGGAATAGAGACATGGCAACGGCGATTACCGAGACCAGAAGCGCCTGCCACCCGGAAAGGGTGCGGTAACGCGCTTCAACGTCAAACTTGCGCATGATTTCGTCGAGGTCGATTTTTTCGGTAGTCCCAGCGACCTGATTCTGCTTTTCTTCCTCTACCAAGGTTAATCCCCCACTTCAGGTAAATGGCGTTACATCAAAAAACCTTCAATACAGTCTAGCGTAAATCTGGCACGCGTAAAACCCCGGCGGCCCGTGCAAAGGGTACAGGTCGAACTTCGATCAACAGCCTTTCTCCCGGGTATTTTTCAAATGCCCGGATTTGCCCGAATCCTTCGAGCGTCAAGATGTTCCTTCCCAAGCCAACGTTACCCACCCGGTAACGTAGGACATCCCAACGGTTTCTACCCCCCCGGATGATAAACCAGCCTGGGGCGGAAACAAATCGGCCGTTTTCGGGAACCTCGGTCGGGAGTCCCGCGTTGTTGGACTGGAAGCGTTCTTCCCATTGCCATATCCGCCCCGAAACAACCCGGTACTCGTCCTCTACCGGGGTTTTCTCGAGGGAATGGATGATTCGGCTGGTGAAGGTCCAGCCCTCGGGAAGCGGTCCGAAAAAAATCGCCTGGCCGTTGTCCGTGGAAATTGAAATCACGCTCACGGGCCAGGTGGCAAGGGCGATTCCTAACGAAAGAAGGAAGAGAGAAAAAAGGAATAAAAGGGTTCTTCGATACACGGCATCTCCTTGTCCTGCAGAAAGAGGTCCAAAAAACAAAAAGGCCCCTTTCAGGGCGGGTTTGTTGTTTTGGCGGGCCCGGCCAGACTCGAACTGGCGACCTACGGCTTAGGAGGCCGTCGCTCTATCCACCTGAGCTACGGGCCCACCGGAACGACCGATATCTTACCACGGGTCGAATAGGGCTTCAATCTCTCAAAGTTTCCCTAAAACTTTCCGCGAGGCGGTCCAATCGCGCTTCATGTCCCGATGAATAGCTGCGCCAGAAGGAGTCTGCCTCCGAAATATCTTCGTGCATCCGGATGATCAGTTCCTGGATTCCTGGAAACTGGATTTCTCCCCTGAGTCGATTGAGGAAAAGGACCACAAGTTGGTGTCCGTAAAGATTGCCGTTGAAATTGATCAGGTGAGCCTCGACCCGAAGGGCCCTGATTCCGGAAAAGGTTGGATTGAAACCGATGTTGAGTGCAGCTGGGTGCCACTGTTTATCCAACAGGACAGCGGCCGTGTAGACTCCCCTTTGCGGGACAAGCTTTTCTGCGGGGATTGCCAGGTTCGCTGTCGGGAAGCCCAGCTTCCTTCCCCTCTGGTCGCCCTGTATAACGGTTCCGGAGAGGAAAAACGGGTGCCCGAGAAGGGGTTCGGCCGCACGTGTTTCCCCAATTGCAACCTTTTGCCGGATCAACGTGCTGCTGACATTCTCATGCCCAACCCTGACCGGCGGAAGGATGTCCACCGACCAGTTCCTGGCAACGCCCTCCTCCTGCAGGAAGGCACAATTTCCCGATCTTCCCCTACCGAAATGAAAGTTATCTCCCACGACCAGGCCGGAAATTCCGTAGCTATGGCCGATCCAGTCCAGGAAATCCGATGGTTTCATATCAGCGAGGCCCCTCGTGAAGGGAATTCTTTCGAAGCGCGGAATTCGGTGAAAACGGCCGAGGGCTTCCCTTTCGGATTCCGTAAACAGATAACGGAAAGACGTTCCGCCAAACAGGGCCTGCGGGTGAGGACGAAAAGTGATCACGCCCCACTCATCATTCCGGCAATGAGCGCGTTCCCTGGCGGTTTCGAAAAGGCGGGCATGCCCGAGGTGAAATCCGTCAAAGGCTCCAAGTGCTGCAATCATGATGGCTCCCCTAGTGCAAGGACAACATCCGGCCTGTAGCAGCAATGTCCTTTTGATGTTTCCTCCGGCAATGCGAAGCAGACAAGGTTCTCTGTTCGAAGCGCGACATGTCCAGATTCGGGGATAAGCCCCCAGTGGTCCCTCACCAGGGAATCAAATGGGATTGGCCGGCCGTTTCTAACGTCTTTTTCAAGCTCCTGCGGGGCGCGGTAGGTGACGAAATGATCCAGCAACCGGTCGAGTGGCAGCAGGGTCTTTTCGGGAAACGTCGGACCGATCGCGGCAAGAGTCGCCAAGGGCAGGGAATTTACAAGGTTGAACCCGCCAATGGAAAGTCTTTTCAGTGAAACCACATAGGCTCCGCAGCAGAGGCGGTTCCCAAGATCACGGATCAGGCTGCGAACGTAGGTTCCCTTGTGACACCGGATTTTAAAACGGATCCTGCCCTGGGGATCCGGTCCCGACGCCTCGGAAAAGGAGGTGATCGTGATAGGGCGGGACGACAGGCATGGTTTTTCTCCCGAACGTGCCAATTCGTGAGCTCGCCTCCCTGCTACATGGACGGCCGATATCGAAGGCGGAACCTGGAGGTGCATTCCAAGAAAGCCCAGAATTTCCCTTTCGAGGCTTTCAGGTGTGACGTGCCCCCACCCTGATTTTGCCTCGATAAGGCCGGACGCATCGTCCGTGTCCGAGAAGGCTCCAAGCTGTGCTTCCACGAAATAAGTCTTCGGCAGGTTTTGGACAAAGGAACAGGTGCGTGTGGCGGCTCCCACGAGAAGAACCAGCAAACCCGAAGCAGGGCTGTCCAGGGTTCCGCCGTGCCCGACCTTGGATTTCCTGCCAAGCATTTTCCAGACCTTCTCGACACAACCCGTGCTGGTTTCGCCCGCTTGCTTGTCCAGGAGAAAAAGTCCGTCAGCCATTGAATTCGCGCATCTCTTCCCTGAAAAAATCTACCGCTCTTTCGATCGGAAGCGACAGCCGCATCCCGGCGGCATTCGGGTGTCCCCCGCCTCCATGCTTGTGGGCAACCTCCGCGGCAGAAATCTTTCCTCTCGATCGAAGGCTTACCCGGACGCTGGTGTTGTTCTCGACAAGGAGGGCGGAAAACTGAGAATCCCTTATGCGCAACAGGTCGCTTGATAAACCCTCGGTTTCGGAAAAATCCGCACCCGTTTCTTCAAAATCGCTTTTTGAGAGCCACGTGAACGCAACCCCCCGATCCGGGTCATAATCCAGCCTTGAAAATGCCCGCCCTCTCAGCCTGAGGGCTTGCGGGGTCAAGTTGCAGTAAAGCAGGAGGTCCATGAGTTCAGGACGTATCCCCCTCTCGAGGAGGTTGGATGCGATTCGATGAGAGCGGGGAGTTGTACACGAGTAGGAGAACCGCCCAGTGTCCGTGACGAGTCCCGCATAGAGTCCCATCGCTTCATCAAGGGAGAGGTTGTCTCCCCCTATCCGGCGGAGAATTTCCCAGGCTAGCTCTGCTGTCGCCCCGGCGCGCGGATCGACGAGGTTCACCGACGCAAACCTGGAGTTGTCGCCATGATGGTCGATATTGACGGAGGGCAACCCGGAAATGCCCGAAACGGAGAGGGTCCTTTCGGGAGTTGTCGTGTCAATGAAGACGAGGAGTGATTCTTTCGTGGCGCAGAGGTCACGGGCGATCTCGTAGCGATCTGATCCCGGGAGAAATGCGTAGCTTGCAGGGATCGGGTCCGGCCCCATCCACCGTGCGGATTTCCCGAAGCGGGTCGCAAAGCAATAAAAGGCGCTCCCGCAGCCAAGCGTATCTCCGTCGGGTTGCTCGTGAGAAAGGAGAATCCATTGCGGATATTTGCACAGTTCGGCAACCACTTCGAGAAGGGCTCCCGAAGGAGGCATTTCCGTGTTATTCGTCCTCGCCGTCATCAATGCCGGGGTCCCCTTCTTCCGAGGGGTTTTCGTAGATGGGGCCTGAGACCTTCAGGCTGTCGAGGACCGCGTCCATCATGCGTGCCTTTTCTTCGCTAAGATCGACGATAAAGCGAAACTCGGGGATGGTGCGGAGGCGCATTTCCTTGCCAAGGATGCTCCGGATAAGGCCCTCCACGGAATCCAGGCCGGCCTTGACGGCTTCCTGATCAACCGGGTTGATCGTCGTGAAGTAGACCTTTGCAAAACCGAGATCCCGAGAACACTCCACTCCCGTCAAAATCGCCTTACGAGCCCACTCGTTCTTGATGCGGCCCTGAAGGAGCAGCGAGATCTCCCTCAAAAATTCCTTGTTAATCCTCTCTATTCGAAAACTCGTCATAGGAACCGACCTTTCTTCGCGAGGCGAGCATTTCGAAATCCAGGCTGCAGGCCGCTCGGTCGAGAACGCCTTCCACCTGGTCCAAGATAAAGCGCACATGGCCGATTTCGTTCGCGGTGCAAGCGAACGAAAGGCAGGCTTTCGTCCACGAATCTAACGGACCCAGGTCGGCTGCGGAGACGTTCGCGCATCTCTTGACCTGTTCCAGAAGGGAGCGTAAGACTTGTCGCCGGTCCTTCAGGCTCCTGCTCCCCGGGATTTCGATATCCGCGAGCAGGAGCCCGAAATAACAGGCGGGGCCATTTAGGCCATTTAATCGAAGTGGCGTTTCTCCTCCACGATCTCGTAGCATTCGACGTGGTCGCCTTCCTTGAAGTCGTGGAAATTCGTGAAGCTCATCCCGCACTCGAAACCGTTTGTCACTTCCCGGGCGTCATCCTTGAAGCGTTTGAGGCTGGATAAGGTCCCTTCCCAGTAAACGACCCCGTCCCGGATCAGGCGGATTTTTCCGTTGCGGCGGATTGTTCCCTCAAGGACGTAACTCCCGGCGATTTTCCCTACCTTAGGCACCTTGAAGGAAGCCCTGATCTCGGCCTGTCCAAGGATCTTTTCCCTGAGGGCCGGTGCCAGGAGGCCTTCCATGGCAGAACGGATATCGTCAATGACATCGTAGATGATGTTGTAAAGTCGGATTTCTATGCCTTCCGCGTCGGCGATCTTCTTTGCATTCGAATCAGGACGGACGTTGAAACCGATGATAACCGCCTTCGATGCGGCAGCAAGCATGACGTCGGATTCGGAAATGCGACCGACCCCTTCATGGACGATGTTGATGCCGACTTCGTCAGTTCCCAGCTTGAGCAGCGATCCTCTCAAGGCTTCCAGGGATCCCTGGACATCGCATTTCAGCACGAGGCTGAACACGCTGGTTTCCCCTTCCTTCAGCTGCTGGTAGAACTCCTCGAGGGTCAACCTGCGGGCGGTTCCCCGCTCTGCCTCCCTGAGTGCCTGAGTCCGGGAATCGATGCAATCGCGAGCCTCGCGCTCGTTCAGTGCCTTCCGGAAACGTTCCCCTGGGCTTGGCAGGCTGTCAAGGCCCAACACTTCGACGGGAGTGCTTGGGCCAGCTTCGACGACCCACGCGCCCAGGTCGTCCAGAAGCCCGCGAACGCGCCCACATGTGCTTTCGCACAGAATGATGTCTCCGCGACGGAGGGTTCCATTCTGGACGATCAGGGTTGCAACGGGGCCCTTGCCCTTGTCAAGCTTCGCCTCCACGACGACGCCTTCACCATCCTGCGCCGGGTCAGCCTTCAACTCGGCCATTTCAGCCACGAGCAGGATCATTTCAAGCAATTGGTCCATACCGAGCCCGGACTTGGCCGACACGTCGACAAAGACGGTGTCTCCGCCCCATTCCTCCGGGATCAGCCCCTGGTCTGAGAGCTGCTGGCGAACACGATCGGGACGCGCATCCGGCTTGTCTATCTTGTTGACGGCAACGATGATCGGCACACCGGCTGCCTTTGCATGGTTCAAGGCTTCAACCGTTTGCGGCATGACTCCGTCGTCCGCCGCGCAGACGAGAATCGCGATATCGGTGACCTGTGCCCCGCGAGCGCGCATGGAGGTGAAAGCCTCATGCCCGGGGGTATCCAGGAAGACGATCTTTTTCCCTTCGCGCTCGACGACCGAAGCCCCGATATGTTGGGTGATTCCCCCGGCTTCCTTGTCAGCGACGGCAGTCTTGCGAATGTAGTCCAGTAGTGTGGTCTTGCCATGGTCAACGTGTCCCATGACCGTAACGATGGGGGGCCTGTCAACCATGCCGATTTCCAGGGGGGCCTTCTTCTTGCGGATGGTGGGGACTTCCTGCGGAGGCTCGACCTCCTGCAAGAGTGTCAAGTGTTTACCCGCAAGTTCCTCGATCTTGGAGAGGGTGCCTTCGTCAATCCGGGCTGTTGCAGGGACCATCAGGCCAGTCGTGACAAGGTACTTGACCACTTCAGCCGTTCCCAGGCCCAGCCTTTCGGCGACCTCCCGAATCGTGATCCCGGCTGGGATTTCCACGGTTTCAGGCAGAAAAGGTTCTTCCTCGGCAGCCGGGCGCACCGTCCCTGCGGCAGAGTCTTTCTTGCGGCGCTCCCGGACTGTTTCCTCCAGGATTTGCGCAACATCCGTGTCGATGGAACTCATGTGCGTTTTCACGTCTACAGCCAGGGCCTGGAGAATTTCCATCAACTCCTTGTTGGAAACTTCCAGCATCTTGGCGAGTTCGTAAACTCTGATCTTACTCAAATGACATCACCTTCCCGTCTCAAATCCTCCAGGAGCATTTCGGCAAACTGACTAGCCATAGGCAAGCCCACAACCTGGGCTGAAGCGAGCCCCAAGGCTGCTCCGAGTTCCCAGCGCGAGACCGATTCCAGATGAACGACGCGATCTCCTCTCTTTGCCGCGGCTGACAGGAACCTGCGCTCCACCGCGGAGGAAGCGTCGTTAGAAAGAAACAGTAGAAACGGAGCTTTTCCTGCCGAGATCTCCGTTCGTATCCTGTCCTGCCCTATCACGGCCAAACCTGCCCGGCGAACGAGCCCCAATTTCAGCAGGAGTCTTCGCTTCAGCCCATCGGTCAAGCCTAATCCTCCTTCGCGGGCAGGCTTGCGATTGCCGCCGCGATTTCTTCATAAAAGGAGGCTGGAACCTCGACCTTGAGACACCGGGAAAGAGCCTTCCTTCGGCGGGCTTCCTTCAGGCATTCGAGGTTGGCGCAAAGGTAAGCACCTCGCCCAGGCGCCCGTCCTGTAAGGTCGATCGCAAGTTCGCCGTCTTGTTTTCTCACGATCCTGATCAGGCCCTTTTTCGCAGACTCAACCCCGCACCCGACACAGGTCCGCGGACGGACTCTCCTTACTGTTTGCGCTCCTGTTTCTCTTCGGACCATAAGTCCTTTGTTTCTCCCTTGATTATATCTTCAAAGAGATCCTGCAAAGTGGGCATCCTCTCGGGTTCCAGCACCTTAATGTCGATTTTCCAGCCTGTCAGCCGGGCAGCAAGGCGAACGTTCTGTCCGGCCTTGCCGATCGCCAGTGAAAGCTGGTCGGGCCGCACGTAAACCTTAACGGATTTCTCCGACTCCAGGACGGGTTCGACTTTCACGACCTTCGCGGGGGAAAGCGAATTTCGGACGTACTGGAGCGGGTCCGTGTTCCAGATGATGATGTCGATGCGTTCGTCGCGAAGTTCGGCGCTGATAGACTTGATGCGGGTTCCCTTGTTCCCGACGCAGGCACCGACGGGGTCGACGTTCGGATCCAGCGTCGAGACGGCGACCTTGGCCCTGGCACCGGCTTCGCGGACGATGCCCCGGATCTCCACGGTTCCCTCTCGAATTTCCGGCACCTCGAGTTCCAGCAGCCGGCGCAAAAGTCCCGGATGCGTGCGGGAGACGACAATACGAGGCCCCTTGCTCGTACGACGCACGTCCAGGAGAAGGAATTTCATCCGCTCTCCGGAATTGTAGGCTTCGGCCAGGATGCGTTCCTCCCGGGGGAGAATCGCCTCGGATCGTTCGTTCAGGCGGACGAGAACCTGGTCCCCTTCCGACTTGAATATGACTCCATTCACCAGATTGCCGATACGGTCGGAAAACTCCTCGAAAATGACCTGCCGTTCTGCGTCCTTGATCCTCTGGAGGATAACCTGTCGGGCCGTCTGTGCAGCGATTCGCCCGAAATCTTCCGGGAAGACCTCGACACGCACTAGATCCCCCACCGAGATGTCGGGAAGACCCATATTTTCGGCTTCGGCCACGGTCATCTGGGTATCCGGGTCCGTGACCTCTTCGCAGACTTGCTTGACCTCGTAAAGAACCATCGCGCCGTTTTCAGGTTCGATGTGGACCTCTACGTTCTGGTTGCCCCCCCGGTGCTTACGGTAAGAGGAAACAAGGGCAGCTTCGAGGCTCGAGATGATAATTTCCGACGATAGACCCTTTTCCTGCTCAATTTGCTTCAAGGCCTTGATGAAATCTTTTCCGAGCTGCATGGTCATGCCTCCTCAAAACCTCAGTGCTTGTGTTTTTAAATCTCGTCTTCGTAGACGAGGTTTGCCTTGCGTACGGACCCAAATGGGAAAACGATGGAAACTTCGTCTTCCGTGAGGAAAACGATCTTTTCGCCGTCGACGGAATGGATCTGTCCCTTGAAATTCCTCTGCCCGTCCAGACTTTCCTTGAGTTGAACCCTGGCTTTGCTTCCCTGGAAACGCTTGAAGTCCTCGAGTTTGCGGAGGGGTCGTTCGAGCCCCGGGGAACTGACTTCAATGAAATGCTTCCCCCTGAAGAAGAGGTCGATCTCCTCCTGGATTCCACTCAAGGTCTTGGAGACCTTCTCGCAATCCCCTACACCGATTCCGGCTGTCGAGTCAATGATCACGCGGAGAATAGAACGACCTTCCTCGTGGGTCAGTTCGACATCCACGCACTCGTAGCCTGCCTTTTCTATCGCTGCCTCCAGGGTCTTGACCAACTTCAAACGCCTTTCCCTGCGCGGGTCCACGAGCTTTCTCCACCCCCTTAAAAAACTAAGAGTGGGCGGGGCCCACTCTTAGACGTAAACAGGGACAAAATGATGCGCAAAGGTGAGTATAGCATGCACTCCCTGGCTAATTCAAGGGCGGGGGTTTCCCCGGAAAGGGACGGGAACTACTCGGCCCAGTAGTTGGGGGCCTCCTTTGTGATGACGACATCGTGAGGATGGCTTTCCTTCACGGAGGCAGCCGTAACTTTGACAAAGCAGGATTTTTCGTGAAGCGCCTCGATGTTTGCAGCTCCTACATAGCCCATGCCGGAGCGCAATCCCCCGATCATCTGGAAAATGACTGCCCCTGCGGTTCCCTTGTAAGGGACAAGTCCTTCGATACCCTCGGGAACAAGCTTTTCTTCTGAAACGCCTTCCTGGAAGTATCGATCCTTGCTGCAGCCTTCCTTCATCGCGCCGAGGGAGCCCATTCCCCGGTAGCTCTTGTAGGAACGGCCGCGATAAATGACTTCCTCTCCAGGGCTTTCTTCAGTCCCTGCAAAGAGAGAACCGATCATGACCGAGTCGGCTCCTGCAGCCAGGGCCTTGACGACGTCACCCGAGTACCTGACTCCTCCATCCGCAACAACCTTCTTGCCGAGCCGGTGGGCAACCGGAGCAACCTCCATGATGGCTGCTACCTGGGGTACGCCGATCCCCGCAACGATTCGGGTCGTGCAGATCGAACCGGGGCCGACACCGACCTTTACGGAATCCGCGCCTGCCTCGATGAGAGCTTCCGCAGCCTTGGCCGTTGCAATGTTTCCCGCCACGATGGGAAGGTCTGGGTAGGTTTTCCGGAGAAAGCGGACTGTCTCCAGGACAGTTTTTGAATGGCCGTGCGCCGTGTCTGCCACGATGAGGTCCACTCCTCCCCTTACCAGGGCTTCGACCCTTTCCGGGACGTCCCTGCCGACCCCGACCGCGGCCCCAACACGAAGACGGCCGTGAGAGTCCTTGCAGGCGTTCGGAAAATCCTTCACCTTCTGGATGTCCTTGATCGTGATAAGTCCCTTCAGGATTCCGTTTCCGTCGACGATCGGGAGCTTCTCCACCTTGTGGCGCATGAGGATCGCCTTGGCGTCCTCAAGGGTCGTTCCGACAGGAGCCGTGATCAATTTTTCCTTCGTCATGACATTGCTGACCGGCTGGGCATAATCCGTGACGAAACGAAGGTCCCTGTTCGTGATGATGCCCACGAGCTGCATGTTCACGTTAACGATCGGAACCCCGGAAATGTGGTAATGCTCCATGAGGGAAACGGCCTCCTGGACCGCGGCCGTCGGGGGGAGGAAAAACGGGTCGACGATAACGCCGGATTCGGATCGCTTGACCTTGTCGATCTCCCGGACCTGGGCTTCGGGAGTCATGTTCCGGTGGATGATCCCGAGCCCGCCTTCCCTTGCCACGGCAATCGCGAGCCTTCCTTCTGTAACCGTATCCATGGCCGCGCTGCAGAGAGGGATGTTCAGGGGAATCTGGGGGGTGATCCAGCTTCGGACGTCTACCGTGGTAGGAACAACTTCGCTGTAATCAGGAACCAGAAGAATGTCATCGAATGTGAACCCTTCGTATGGTACAAATCTGTTCTCCATCATGATCCTTGCACCTCCCGGTGAAACACTTGGCGGAAGTCTATACGAAAAATCGCCCAGGGGCAAGCATTCCCTTAAAAGGTTGGCTCCGCTAAGGAAACTTTCCTTGAAAGCGTAGCAACCGCATGGCATTCCATGCACTTGCCCTCTCCTGTCGCTCCTATGCCTTCGCCCGACTTGACCTTGAGGTTGACACGCCGACTGCCCGATGGACACGCCAATGCGCTTTCCATGGAAGCTTTCATCTCTTCGACAAGGTTGCCCAACCTTGGGACCTGGGCTATGAGAGTGAGATCGATCCAGCGTATCGTCCAACCCTCTTCCCTGACTTTCCGTGCCGCTTCACGAAAGAGGGAAAGGCTGAATGCGTCCTTGTACCGCGGGTCCGCCGCCGGGAAAATGATCCCGATGTCGGGCAGTCCGACTCCACCCAGTAGCGCGTCTGATGCCGCGTGGCAAAGGCAGTCTGCATCGGAGTGACCATCGAGGCCAAGCCTTGAAGGAACCTTGATCCCTCCAAGGACGAGGGGGCGGCCGGGAACGAGGGGGTGGATATCGTAGCCATGTCCCGTTCGCCATTCAAGTGGGCCTGAAAGGAGCATCCTGGCCAGGGCCAGGTCTTCCGGGTAAGTAACCTTAATGTTTGCCGTTTCACCCGCCACGAGGGTAACCTGTCTTCCTGATGCATTCCAGGCCTCTGATTCATCGCGCGCTCCCCTGCCGAACCGCTTCAGGGCGTCGATCAGGTCCTCGCGTGTGAAGGCCTGTGGGGTCTGGGCACGGTAAAGATTTTCCCGGTTGACGGATTCGAGTCCTTCCAAGGTAACGCGCTTCAAGGCATCCGCGACTGGAAGCACCGGGATTGCCCCTCCGGTCAGGTGTACCTTCCTGAGAAGTTCCCTGCAGAGGTGCTCGGAAGCGAGGGGTCTTGCCGCATCGTGGACAAGAACAATTTCGCCCTTTGCAGCCAGGAGCCCGTTCATCACGGAAATGGATCGCTCTTCTCCCCCCATTGCCAGGGTAAGGGGAATCCTGAAATTGGGGATGTCTCCTGGCAGGCTTTCAAGGTCTTTCGGGGAAACCACGAGAACCAGTTCATCCACGTTCGACTGCAGCGAAAGAGTCTCAGCCAGGCGGGCCGACCATTCCCACAGCGGATGGCCTGCCGCCTCGGAGTATTGCTTGGGAACCTGGCCGCCGAAACGCTTCCCCCTGCCGGCCGCGACGAGGACGAAAGAAGTGCCTCCCGTCAACGCGATACCTCCCTGACGAAACGCCCGAAAATCATCCTTCCCGCGGAGGTCTGGAGGAGGGATGTGACGAAGACCTCGACTCTCCTGCCGATATAGCGTTGGCCGTCTTCAATGACGATCATCGTGCCGTCCTCGAGATAGCCGACGCCCTGGTTGGGCTCCTTGCCCTCCCGGAGGATATCCACGATTAGGCTTTCGCCCGGAAGAAGGACGGGTTTCAGCGAATTGGAAAGATCGTTCACGTTGAGAATCAGGACTTTCTCGACCTGGGCCCTCATGTTGAGGTTGTAATCCGTTGTGAGAACCTTTCCCCCCATTTGTTTTGCAAGGGAGAGAAGAGCCTCGTCGACTGCCTCCAATCCCAGGTCTTTGAGGGTGACCTCCAGAACTTCAACCTGGATTTCCTTGAGTTTTTGCAGTTCGCTGACAACGTCAAAACCACGGCGCCCCCTGGATCGCTTGATCGGGTCTGTTGAATCGGCTACAGACTGGAGCTCTGTCAGGACGAATCTAGGAAGGGCGATCGGTCCGTCAAGGAACCCAACTCTTGCGATGTCCAGTATTCGACCGTCGATGATGACGCTGGTATCAAGAATTTTTGGGGCCGTTCCCCGGTTTTCTTCGACGTAGAGCTCCTCGGGCTGCTGAGGTTGTGGGTGCTTGCTCTTCTTTCCGCGGAAGATCAGTTTCCCCTTCAAGCCTCCCAGGGAAGACCACATGGTCAGGATTTCATCCCGCCGACGGGAAAATATACGAACACCCAGGTAACCCAGGGTCAGGTTAAGGAGCACGGCAATATAGCTTCCAACCGCCGGTAATCGAGAAAAGGGGAGAGCAATCAGGTTTGCGACGAGCAGGCCGACAATCAAGCCGATAACGGAGATCGCAATGTCGTGCCAACTCGTGGTTTGGAGTTGCTTCTCCGAGAATGATCCGATCATACCGAGACCTCTTACGAAATAACTGGTAATAATGAAGCCGGCGAGGGACAGGAAACCAATGAACAAAAGGTTCACCGCGATCACGTGACTCATCGAAATTCCTGGCCACCAGCCCTGCTTGAGTGCGAACTGGGCCATCTGGTATCCTGCAACGCCGCCTAGCAAAGCAAACAGGATTCGCGTACCTGCCTTCATGATCCTTCCAAATCCCTCTGCCATGTTCTCACTCCTTCCTATTGAATTTCCCGCGGTTCCGTGTCGGCGACCTTTTGCCTGGCTTCGAGGGCAGCGTGAAGTGTCACCCGGTCCGCATACCCGATACTGCCTCCGACAGGAAGTCCGTATGCCAGTCTTGATAGCCGGATTCCGCAGTTTCTTAGCGCATCAAGGACGGCAAAATAAGTGAGATCCCCTTCCACGCAGGGATTGGTTGCTATGATGACCTCTCTTATCCCCAGTTCCAGGACGCGGCTCCGGATCGCCTCCAGGACGCGGCTGTCGAGGTCTTCACCGTCAAGGGGTGAAACGCGTCCTCCCAGGACGTGGTAAAGTCCGCTGAAAACAGAGGCTTGCTCAAGGCACATCAGGTCCTCGGCCGTTTCGACCACGCACAAAACTTTGCGGTCTCTCAAGGGGTCCGTGCAAACCGGGCACGGGTCGTCTTCCGTGTAATTCCCGCATTCCGGGCAAGGATGCAGGCGTTCCTTCAGGGTCCTGACCGCCTCGGATAAATCCCGGCTAAAAGCTTCCGGTTGTCCCAGCAAGTGGAACACAATGCGTCGGGCGCTTTTTTCCCCGATGCCCGGTAACCTGCAGAGTGCGGCGGTCAATTTTTCGATCGGGAGGGGAAGGGACAAGGTTAGCCCTGCCTGCCCTACATCATGCCCGGGAAACCCATGCCGCCAGTGACGCCGCTCATGCGCTCCCCTGCGATTTCCCGACTCTTCCGGACCGCGTCGTTAACGGCCGCGACGATGAGATCCTCGAGCATTTCCGTGTCTTCCGGGTTGACGACTTCCTTCTCCAGGTGAACAGAGAGGATGTCCCCCTGTCCGTTCACGGTGGCCTTTACCATGCCCCCTCCCGCCATTCCTTCTATCCGCTCGTTGGCCAGCTCTTCCTGGATTCGGGCCATGTCGGCCTGCATTTTCTGGGCCTGTTTAAGGATCTTGTCGAATTTCACGCGAATTCCCTCCTTGTTTGGTTTGCTCAATCGTGATGATAGGACGAACCCTTCAGGATCGAAAAGGCCCGGTATACCTGTTCAGCCAGAACGACAAGGCAGAGTTCGTGGGGAAATGTCATCGGAGAGAGAGCGAGCGTTTCGTCCGCCCTTTCCCGGACCCTGGATGAAACGCCGAACGCCCCACCCACCAGGAGGCACAGCCGCCCCTCCGACGACTCCATTTTATTCGATAACCACCCTGCCAGGTTAACACTTGTCATCATTTTCCCATTTTCGTCAAGGAGAACAAGCGTATCCCTCGGGGAAACCATCCTGAGTATTCTCTCCCCCTCCGTTTCGCGCATCGAATCGGGATCCTTGCCGCGGCTTTCCTTGATGGTCTCGTGGAGGACCGGGCAGAATCGCGAAACACGCCGGAGATAATCGGCGAAAGCTTCACGGAGCGGTTCGGATCTCACCCGGCCGACGCTGAGGAGTACGAGCTTCACTGGCAGTCCTCGCACGAACGGACTAGCCGCCGCAGCTCAATCGGCTCAAAGACCTTTTTCTTTCCGCAACCGAGGCACTCCAATTCTACGAATACCCCGATGGAGAGGATTCGCCATTTTTCGCTCCCGCAGGGGTGCTTTTTCCGCAGTTTCAGGATAGCCCCGGGTTTAAAAGGGTCGGTAAAACTCACGGCGAGGGCCTTTCGCTCGTGGAGGATTCCTGTTTGCGAAGGGCCTTGGTTCGCAACCGCTTGACGTTGAAAAGCTCCTGCCGTTCCCGTTCGGAGAGGATTTCCCGGATTCTCTTGAGGTCTTTCTCCAACGAAGGCAACAAGAGGTGCTGAAGTGTGTTGATTTTCTGGAGTGTCCTTTTCAGTTCCCGGCCAAGGGCTTGGAGCTTGGCCTTCTTGTTGATGAACTCCCAGACCAGCGGCTTGCCTTCCTCGAGCGATTTAAGCAGGTCGTCCAGGTTCAGGGATGCCAGTGCCGGGTCATAGGCCAATCCCTCCGATTCCGCGGAGAGACCTCCGTAGGGACTATCGAACTGCGGATAGCGGCAACCCATGAGGACGTGGACGGCCGAGTGTATTTCGAGGGGCGGCGAAACAGGTTTCAGGACGCGGAGCGCGAAATGTCCGTCAAAAATACGAACAAGTGAATAGGAAAATGAAAGCTTTCCGCAAAGATCCAAAAACTGTTTTTCAAGTTCCCGGAAGAGTCGTCTATCCTCTTCGATCGCCCGGAGAAGGGCGTCCCTTTTTTTCTCCAGGAGCAGTTTCCCATACTGTACGACGACAATCTGCCGCCTTAGGGAAAGAAGTTGATCCCTTGTCGGAGGCCTGCTCATGGGCTAATCGTCCTTCCCCCTGGCCATCCGGCTGGAAACGAGGTCATCGGGCAGCCTGTAAAGCTCGGAAGCGGGAAGCTCGGCCAGGGATTTCCACGATTCCTCGATCGAGGCCAAAAGGTCTCTCCTTGATTCTCCCTGGTTGACAAACTGCTTTTCGAAGGCCGAACCGAAACGGATATAGCGGTGTTCAAGGGGAGAAAGGCCTTCCTCCCCCACGATCAGCTTGAGGCGCTCGAGTTCCCGTGAACGGGCATATGCGGCATATAACTGGTCTGCCATCGATCGGTGCTCGGGTACGGTACGCCCCTTTCCTATCCCCTTGTTCATCAGCCGGCTAAGGCTGGGAAGCACGTTTACCGGGGGATAGATACCCCTATCGTGGAGGTTCCGGTCCAGGACAATTTGCCCTTCCGTGATGTAGCCCGAGAGGTCGACGACAGGATGTGTCATGTCATCGTCAGGCATCGTTATGATGGGAATTTGCGTGACGCTTCCGGCACATCCGTGCACGCAGCCCGCCCTTTCATAAAGGCTGGCGAGGTCGGAGTACATGTAGCCCGGGAAACCCCGTCTTCCTGGAACTTCCTCTCGCGCGGCGCTTATTTCCCTCAGGGCTTCGCAATAATGGAGCATGTCCGTCATCACGACGAGGACGTCATATCCTTTCTCGAAGGCAAAATATTCGGCTACGCTCAAGGCCATCCTAGGCGTCAGGAGGCGTTCAACCGCGGAATCGCTTGCCAGGTTGATAAAAAAGACGCCATTGTTCAGGGCCCCGGTTTTCTCGAAATCGTCGAGGAAATATCCGGCTTCGCGTGCCGTTATGCCGATAGCAGCAAAAACGACGACGAAAGAGGTTTCTTTCCCCGGAACGCTTGCCTGCCGTACGATCTGTGCCGCCAAGCGGTTTGCCGGAAGCCCGGCACCTGAAAAGATGGGAAGTTTTTGTCCCCTGACCAGCGTATTCATGAGGTCGACCGTCGAGATGCCTGTCTCGACAAAGGCATTGGGGCTTGTACGGGCGACAGGGTTGAGGGGTAATCCATTAACCGGGATGGTTTTCTCGACAAAAGCGAGGGGTGTCCCATCCACAGGCCGTCCCCGCCCATCCAGGACTCGGCCCAGAAGGGAAATCCCGACGGGGACGCGGACAATATCCCTTTCAAGCCAGACGGTCGTTCCACCTGAATGGAGTCCCATCGTTCCCTCGAAAACCTGGATGGCACAGAGATCCCCGTCCACCTGGAGAATCTGCCCTGTCCTCAAGCCATCGGGCGTTTCGATCAGGACCCGCTCCCCGAATCCCGCTTCACGGACGCCCGAAACAAGAAGCAGCGGGCCGACGATTCCCTTAACGGATCCGTATCCTTCCCTGTAGAGATTCATCGGACCACCACCTCGATCCTGTCAAGGTTCTCCTTCGTTTCTTCCAGCCACCGGGCGGCAAGCCCGGGAAAGTCTGCGTCCGGGGTTCCCCTTAGCCTGAGCAAGCCGGCCCTTAGCGGAAGTTCGGAGAATTGTTCGTAAATCAAGCCTTCTTTCAGGCGTAGAGATACAAAGACATCGAGTGTCCTTAAGGTTTCAAGCAATCCCTTCATTTTCGCGAGGGAACAAAAAGCATCAATACTGTCAAAGGCGTTTTGCTGAAGGTAAACGACGCGAAACAGCTCGGAAAGGTTCAAGGTCCACTTATCCTGTTCGGAAAGGCCGTCCCGGCCCACGAGCTGGACCAGTTCCAGCAGGGATTTTTCCTGGGAAAGGGTTTCGGAAAGGAAGAGGCGCAGGCGGGACCACTCTTCCCCCAGCTCCTGTGCGAACATCCCGGCGAGCGATTCATCATAGAGAGTGTAGCTGTTCTGCCAGTTGATCGCAGGGAAATGCCTCTGCTGGGCGAGAGACTTGTCGAGAGCCCAGAATGTCCCGGAAAGCCTCAGGCTCGACTGGGTAACCGGTTCCGAAAAGTCTCCCCCGGGAGGGCTTACCGCGTTGATGACCGAAATCGAACCTTCCTGCCCTGCTTCACCGAGGGTCGTGATCCTCCCGGCTCTTTCGTAATACTGGGCGAGACGTGTTCCGAGGTAGGCGGGGTATCCTTCTTCCCCCGGCATTTCCTCCAACCTTCCGCCGATCTCGCGCAAGGCTTCCGCCCACCTCGAGGTCGAGTCCGCCATGATGGCTACGGCATACCCCATGTCCCGGTAAAACTCCGCGATCGTCATTCCGAGGTAGATGCTGGCTTCTCGTGCGGCTACGGGCATGTTCGAAGTGTTGGCAACCAGAACCATCCGTTCCATGAGCGGGATATTGTGGTAAGGGTCCATGAGGGTAGGGAACTCCTCAAGGACCTCGGTCATTTCGTTTCCGCGCTCTCCGCAACCGATGTAGACGATGACGTCGGCATTGCACCATTTTGCCAGGGATTGCTGCGTCACTGTCTTTCCGGTCCCGAATCCGCCCGGGATGACTGCTGCCCCGCCCAGAGCCATGGGGAAAAGCGTGTCAAGGATGCGTTGTCCTGTCATGAGCGGCCTGTTGAAAGGCAGCCTTGAGGAGAAGGGGCGGGCCCGCCTGACTTCCCAACGGTGTGAAAAAGCGATCTCCCGCCCGTCCTCGAGACGGCATACGGGTTCACGGAGGCTCATTTCTCCGGGAGGGGCAATCCAAGCTATTCGCCCAGGGAGGGTATTGGGGGGCAGCATGACCTTGTGCAGGATACGAGCCCCTTCGGGAAGCGTGCCGAGGGTTTCCCCCGGACGGATCGTGTCTCCGGGAGCGGCCTGCGGAGAAAAAAACCACTTCCGGCATTCGTCGAGCGTACCGATGTTTGCCCCGCGACCTATGTAGAGTCCTTCCTCGCGGAGTCGCGCCAGGGGGCGGCCGATCCCGTCGAGGACGCTTCCCAAGAGGCCGGGACCCAGTTCGACGGAGAGTAGTTCCCCGGAAAAGGCGACCGGTTCGCCGACTCTCATCCCGGAGGTTTCCTCATACACCTGGACGTCGACGGCCCCGCCCCGGATCCGTATGACCTCGCCCAAGAGGGATTCTCGCCCCGCGTGGACGATCTCGAACATCCGTACGGGAAAATTTACGGCCGCACGTACAACGGGTCCCGAGATTCCGATGACGCTGCCGATCTTGTTCATGCACTCACCTCAACCGAGCGAAGATTTCAGGCCTGGAAAGGTTATCCAGACGGGTTTTTGCATTTTGAGAAGGCGCAGCCTGACAAAATCGGGAACTTTGTCGAACCATTCCTGCTCGACGATCACCAGAGAGACGTTTCCTTCAAGAAAAGTCTTCATGATTTCCCCCAGGGCGGAAGGATCTTCACAGACGAGTGGCTCGAACCCCATTAATACCCAAAGGTCGACGAAAACCTGTTCCCCCAGGACAATCACTCTTTCCGCATGTGGGGCTGTCATGAGGGGCGCTCCTCGCTCGTGACATCGATGAGTCGCCGGGAAATCTCCTTCGATGGATGTCCCAATGCCAGTCCCACTGCGAGGATATTAAGGTTCTGCCATTCCAGGAGCAGGCGTGAGAGGTAGGAGACGGCGACCTCGAATCCAAGGAGATTCCTGCGGTAAAGGAAAGATTGCCATCGCCAGAAGGCCGTGTTGAATTCCCCCTGGAGGGTCCTGGCGGACCCCTCTTCGAGACTTGCTCCCGGGATTTCCCTCATCCAGGGAGTGCCTTCGACAAGGGACCTGATGGTAGCGGAAGTCTCGAGTCGTTCTGCGGGAAGCCATTTGCCGAATGGAAGAAAGGGGATGGCCTCATTTGTGTCATTCTCTCTTTCCCGATGGTTCCTGAACCAGATCCCAATGTTCCAAAGGTCGACCGAGCGCCCCATGACTTCAATGGCCGTGTCGCTGCCCGAACCACGGATCTTTCCGAAGAGGTCGTTTAGATAGGCAAGAAAAGCCGTCAGGAGTTGTCGTTCCGCAAAAGGAAGAGATTGGCCTGTTTGTCTTGCTTCCAGGGCTTCACCCAGTGCGATGGCAAGCGGGTCCCCGTTGGCCAGGCATTTTTCCCGGGCATCCAGGACAGAGTTTGCAGTCCAAAGGGCCCCGAAAAAATCCGTCCCGAGTTCGCCATAGGCATGCCAGCTTGGGCTCTTTACGGGATCGCGGCCTAGAGAAAGCCCGCGTAAAACCAGGCGGCAATTATGAAGGTCTGATCGGGTTGTCACAACCTTCAAAAGTTCCCGGGGTTCTCCCTGGGCTAGAAAGACGGTAGCGCGGATACGTTCCGCCACCCCGAGGGAAACCGCCATCTCGATACGAGCGAGAGGAGAGGTTTCCAGGGATACAAGGTGGGCACGGTAGCTCTCGGCATAGGTTGAATCGAGAAGAAAAAGTTCCAGTTCCCGGATCGTTCCGGCCGAAAGCCGGCGAAGGTCACGAGGCTGGATAAACGAAGTCAGCCTGGCCCGAAGCCGGGCGTTAAGATAGCCGTAATTCTGTGAGAGGTTCCTGGACATCGCTAACGAGACCGGCCAAACGCCCGGAAAGGTTTTCCACCATCATCGGCTTCAACCTCTCCCAGCGAGTTCGCAGGGAGTTGTCGACAAGATGCGTGCCGCTTTCCGCGTCCAGCGCCAGGACTCCTCCCATTGCCAGATCCGCGGTTTCCTCGATCCGGGCAATCCGTGGATCTTCCTCGAGAAGAACTGCCTCCCCCTCGCCTACACGAAGGATCGCTTTCGGGGCTCCGAGGGCGTCCAGGGCTTCCCGGGCCAAGTCGTTAAGGACAGCCCCATAAATTTCCCGGCTTGAACGGAGGGATGTGACCTGTTCCACGACCCGTTCATCCAGCCGGGCAGTTATCTCGCTTATGGTGCCGAGGACGCGGGAACGCAATTCCCGGAAGGCTGATTGCCTGTCTATCGCGAGTTTTTTCTCGAACTCGACCGCCTGCTTTTCGCGGATACGCTGGACCTTTGTTTCGACCTCTATCCTCCGGGTGGCGATGAGCGCAGAAAATTCCTTCTCGAAACGCTCTTCCATCGCTTCGAGTTTTCTGCCGTATTCGTCCTGTAGAGCGCGCTTGAAGGACTCGAGCGCCTCCCTTTCATCCCCGGGGAGATTACGGAAACCCATGGGCGGGAAAGTTTCAGGCGAGTTGGAGGATCATCATGATGGCGACGACGAAACCGAGGATGACAATCGTCTCGGGAATCGCTTCCATGATGATCATCGTGCCGGAGGTTTCCGGTTTTTCCGCCACCGTACCGGCGCCTGCCGCGCCAATCTTGGCCTGGGCGTAGGCTGTTGCCATGGCGGGGATTCCGATTGCGAGAGAAGCGGCAAGGGCTAACAGGGCTTTTTCCAAGAGAATCTCCTCCTCGAGAAGGGGCGGAATTCCTTACCGCCTCCTTGATAAAACTTGCTGAAAAATTCGACGTAATGCAGACGGGCGGAATGCAGCCCGGATCCACCGATCGCAAGGACAAAATTCAGGATGTGGATGATGAGGGCCATCAGGATACCCAGGAAGGATAAGCCGAGGACGTCGACGAAACGGGTTGCCACGATCGCGAGGATTGCCGATGAAAGACCGATGGCTGCGATTCGGACATAACTCAGCACATTGCCGAGCGCGCTGAAGGTTTCGATGACCCCCCCGAGTTTCCCTCCCGCCAGCAAGAGGGCGGTTCCGATGACGAGAAAGCTGATATTGAGGGAGAAAAAAGGCCTTGGCATGTTGAGGCGCACGATGAAAAGAAGCCCGACGAGTGAAAGCAGGACGATCAGGGAGCCAAGGCGTTCCATCCAGAGGTGTCGGTGTTTTTTGCGCACTCCTTCCAGGAATCCGAGGAAAAGACCGATAGAAACATGAGCGACTCCGAGTGCGATGGAGAAGATCACTACCGGAAGGACCGCATGCGAGCGTTCGACCCATAAGGGTTCCATGTGAAAAAGACGGTGACCGAGATCACCGAAAAACTCTCCAAAGGTGATCCCCCAGGCAATGCTCCAGCCGCAAACCCAAATCAGGATCTTGCCAACGGGCGGCAGGAGCGAGTGGCTTTTATTCCGTGAAAGCCAAAGTCCGAGAAGTCCGATCAGGATGCCGTAACCGGCGTCTCCAACCATGCAACCGGAGAAAAAGGGAAAGAAGATGGCCACGAGGGTTGTCGGGTCCACGCCCTTGTAAAGGGGATGAGGCATCAGCTTTAAAAGGATTTCGAACGGGCGGGTCGCAGCAGGATTACACAAAAGCGCAGGGACGCGATGCCACTCTTCGGAGGAGGGATACCTCCACTGGATAAGGACTGCATCACCAAAACGGGTTTTCAGCAAGTTAACGAGAGCTTCGAGGGAATCGGCCGGAATCCATCCTTCAATCAGGAAAGTTTCGCCCCGTGTCTGGCTTCTTGATTCCACCAGGGTCTCCTCCAGTTTTTCATCGAGGAGAATGTAAAGCGAAGCTAGCCGGGGTCCCCAATCGTCCCTAGCCCTGGAGATTTCGTCCGAGAGAGCCTCGAGGCGGTTTCCCGTTTCTTTAAGTCCCTCCTCCACGGCGAAAAGCGTTTCACGAGTCCTGGTGCGGTGGAATCCTTCCGGTGCCTTCCAGGGAACGGTCCCCTGGAGCCGCATAAGTTCCTCGACGTCGGACGCAAAGCCGCTTTCCACGCTGAGCGCGAGGACCGCTTGTCCCTTGTCGGTGTTTAGAAGGTGAAATCGAAGGGTATCTCTCGATTCGATACCCTCGGGTGATTTCTTCTGTATCCTGCCCCTGACGGCGGACAGGGTTTTCTGGATGACGGAGTCCTTCACCCACCAGAGGGACAGGTTCCTATCGGAAGAGTCTTCCGAGGAGACGAAGGGAATGAAGTGGAAAACAACCTGGTGGGCTTTTTTCAGGTCGGCCAGGGAAACTGCAAGTCGGCGTTTTTCCTCAAGAAGAGCTGCCAGTCTCTGGCGAAAGGAATCCAGGCTCTTGTCGATTTCGCCGACAACTCCCTCGATTCCGAGGTCAACCCGCTCTCTTGCCGTATTGAGAGATTCATCGGTGAGAGAGGGCCAATCTTTCCACTCCAGGCCTTCAATCATGCCTAGGACTTTTGCCCGGGTGAATTTCAGGACCTCTTCTTCTTCGGACGGGGGGGTTAGTCCCACCGGATTGACGACGTGAAGGAGCCCAAAATCGTGCAGGGTTTCTACGACCTCGGATCGTCTCGGGGTCAAGCCCCATACAGCAAGCCTCAGCATCTCACGTATCAACTGGGCATCCCTCCCCCATCCCGGTTGGTGGGGCAAAGAAGGTCCATGCTTTCCAGGGCCAGTTCTTCAAGAATGGCTTCCCTGTTGAATCCGGAAAGGAAGGTTTGGAAACGCCGGTCGAGGAAATCCTGCACCGAGCCCATGACCCGGTCACGGTGCGCTGTCATGGTTTCCTGTTCTCCATGGGCTTTTAACAAGGTGTTGCTCTCCATTTTGTCGAGACGATCGACAACCTCGTCCCGACGAGCCTCAAGTTTCGCTTCCTCCTGCAAAAAAGAGGCCTCCAGTTCCCTCCTGTAGGCCTCGATCTCAGATTCCGCAGGCCAGGTCTTTGCTGGCTTGCCTTTCTTTTCACTCGTTTCCGCCATGGGTTCGTTTCTCCATCATGTGTTCGAAAAATGCTCCCCTGTCTATGATTCCGACAAGCCTTCCGTTTTCAACGACAGGCAGGCGCTTGATCCTTTTTCGGATCATCATGTCGGCCACAGTCACAAGGCTTGCCGTTGGTTCCACGTAACAGGGGTGGTTGTTCATCAGCTCTCCCACGATGCGGTTTGCGACAGAAGCAAGTCGCTCCACAAGACTGCCCTCGGAACTGTCTAGAAAGGAACTCTGGGCCAAGAATTCAAGGTAGGTAGGAAATGCAGCCTGAAGGATATCGGTCTCCGAGAGGAAGCCGACCAGGACCCAATCATCCTTCACGACCGGCAACCCTGTCAGCCTCTGGTTGTAGAGGACGTGAAGGGCATCTTCTACGCGGTCCTTCTCGGTCACAGCAGTAAGGTCCTTATGCATGAGCTCATGCGCCTGGGAGTTCATGCTTCATCTCCACCGTTCCATCGGTCGACTCCGCAACGCTTCATCAGGACCAGCATCGCGAAGAGGGCAAGCCCAAGGTCCTTCCTGAAGCGGGTCCTGGGTTCCTGGCAAAGCCGGAAAAGCCACTCCAGGCCCATCTTCTGCATGTAGGCCGGAGCCCTCCTCAGCCTGCCGGAGAGGACGTCGAAGCTTCCTCCCACCCCCATGGCGACCACGTGCCCAAGTGCAGGCAGGTTCCTGCGAATAAACATTTCCTGGTGCGGCACTCCCAATCCAACAAAGAGGATTCGCGTTCCTGCCGTACGTATCATGCTGCAAACAGCCTCTTCCTCGTCTCTTCGGAAATACCCGTGATGGACTCCAGCCAAAACCATTCCGGGGTACCTGGCCGAAAGCTTCTCGGCCGCAGCCCTTGCAACGCCTTCTTTTGCACCGAGGAAAAAGACCGGGCACTTTTCCGATGCGGAAAGCCTGCAGAGCTGTTCCATGAATTCCACTCCGGGTATCCGCTGTTGAACGGGTGTCCCGAGCATCCTAAGGGCCTGGATGAGCCCCATCCCGTCCGGCAGGACGAGATCGGCTTCGCGTGCGACGGAACGGTAGGCCTTGTCGTAACGGCTCCTGAGAGCAGCTAGTGCGTCCGGCGTTACGATGACATAACCCCGATTTCCGAAGGAGACCCACGATTTGACTTTTGACAGGGCGAAATTAAGGGAGACGTTGTCCAGCCGAATCCCCCAAAGGGAGGGGTTTCTCTCGCTCTCCCGGCTCGTAGGCGCGATGATTCTCCGGAGGACCGGAAAGCCGAGGAAAGCAACCGCACCCGTGGCCGTAGCAGCGGCGGCGAGGTAAAGGTCCATCTGGGCCAGGGCGATCGCCAGGGCCAGGGACGAGCATATCCCTGCAACGAAACGCACAGCCGTCGGGTGGTCCAGCCCCCTGTCGACGAGCTTGCGGTAGAGGGACACGTCCGGTTGCGGGCGGTTTGCGACCGCTCGGCTGACGATTTGCAGGGAAAATTCCATGATCGGAAGTGCAAAAAGACCTATCGGAAGAACCATGAGGGTTGTGAAGGCAACCCCCTTGCTGACGCCGATAGCCGAAGCACCTGCTGCGAGCATTCCCCACATCGCTGCAAGAGGTTCCCCCAACCTCCGGTAGACCTGTCCGTGGCGACTCCAGAAGATAACAAGGAATAGGAGGGCTGCCGTTCCGAGGTAGAAGGATTCGGAAAAGGCCCGGGTCGCCGGGAAACTCACCAGCAGGATGAGGCTCCAGCAGGTCGCAAGCAGATATCCAGCCAAGCCCGGCACTTGGTCAAGTTCCTGCATGAGAAGGGGGAAAAGGCCCATCCACAAGGCAGTCACGATGACGGAAACCAGCGGTGAGAGGTAGAGGTATCTTCCCTCTGGGAGGCCGATGAAGAATATTCGGGGTCCAAAAAGGGCGATGACGGCCCCAAGAACCAGGTAGGCCCACCGTAAGTCCCGGCTGCGGTAGGTGCGCTGGCAAATCCCGATGATGCATGCGCCGCAACCTGCCGCAACGATCAGGCGGATAGTGGAACTTCCCGACACGAGGCCAAAAACCAGCCAGCATGCCACGAAGAGGATGTCCTTCATGTAATCGTACTGGTCCCGCTCGAGAAAACGTCGCAATAGGCGCTGGAATGCCACGCACACGATCCCGATCAGGCCGACCTGGTAAAGGATGTCCCATTGAACCACGATCGGCGACATGGATATCCCCCTTCACGGCGCAAGAAATGAGGCCCTTTGGAGGGCCAGAATTCACAAATATTCTATCACAACAGGGGTGAGAATGTAGTGAAAATGAGCGGGTCCCCTACTGCCTTAAGCGCAGGGGACCCGGCTTGTCTAGCGGATTTCCTCTATTCCTCCCATGTAGGGAACAAGCGGTTCAGGGATCTTGACGGATCCGTCCTCCCTCTGGCAGTTTTCCAGCACGGCGATCAGGCATCTGCCTATGGCAATTCCCGATCCATTCAACGTGTGGACGAAGCGTGTTTTTCCCGTCTCCCTTGACCGAAACCGGGTGTTCATGCGCCGGGCCTGGAAATCCTCGCAGTTGCTGCAGGAACTGATCTCCCTGTACTTGCCCTGTGAGGGAAGCCAGACTTCGATGTCATAAGTCTTGCTGGACGCGAAACCCATATCCCCGGTGCAGAGACAGATGACACGGTAAGGGAGGCCAAGAATCTGGAGAACTCTCTCCGCGTTGTTCGTCAATTTTTCGAGTTCTTCGTAGCTCGAATCGGGATGGACAATCTTGACCATTTCAACCTTGTCGAACTGGTGCTGGCGAAGCATTCCGCGGACATCGCGGCCGTAGCTGCCGGCTTCCCGCCTGAAGCAGGGCGTGTACGCGGTCAGGTTGATGGGAAGTTCCTCTTCCTTCAGGATTTCTCCCGCCCGGAGGTTGGTCAGGGGAACTTCCGCGGTCGGGATTAGCCAAAGGTCATCTCCCTCGCAGCGGTAGAGTTCCTCGGAGAATTTGGGCAATTGCCCGGTGCCGCGCATGGTCGCCGAGTTAACCATGAAGGGAGGTTCGATTTCCTCATAACCATGCTCACGGGTATGAAGGTCCAACATAAAGTTCAGGAGGGCTCTTTCGAGTCTTGCCCCAGCTCCCTTCAATACCGTGAAGCGGGCCTGGGCCAGCCTGGTCCCCCGGTCGAAATCCATGATGCCGAGTCCTTCCCCGATCTCCCAGTGGGGACGGGGTTCGAAAGAAAAGGCAGGAGGGGTCCCCCAGCGGCGGATCTCAGGGTTGTCGTTTTCGTCGATCCCTATAGGGACTGAGGAATGAGGCATGTTCGGAAGCTGGAGAAGAATCTCCTCGAAGCGTCCTTCGACGGATGCAAGCTCGCTGTCGAGTGCCTTGACGCGGACACCGGCTTTGCGCATTTCCTCCATGAGACTGTTTTTTCCCGGGTCGTCCTTTTTAAGGGTTGCGACTTTTTTGGATCCCTCGTTTCGCATGGCTTTGAGAGCCTCGACCTCGTTAAGGAGTTCCCTCCTGCGGCCATCCAGCGACAGGGCTTCATCGATCGGCCAGGACGCATGGCGGTTTGCCAACATCTCCCGGACGCTATCCGGATTTTCCCGGATCAGTTTGGGATCGAGCATCGATCAGGCCTCCCCCATGCGCCTGACTTCTTTCAGGAGATCCGCCATTTCCAATGCTGCCAGGGCCGCATCCGCTCCCTTGTTGCCGGCCTTGCTGCCGGCCCGCAGAAGGGCCTGCTCGAGGTTATCGGTGGTCAGGACTCCGAAGGCAACGGGGATCCTCTGGTCCAGGGAGATGACGGCCAGTCCCTTGGATACCTCTCCAGCCACGTAGTCGAAGTGGGGGGTGTCTCCCCGTATGACGGCACCAAGGGCAACAATGGCGTCATAACGGCCGCCAAGGGCGATTTCCTTTACGGCAAGAGGTGCCTCCCAGGCTCCCGGGACCCAGAACACGTCGATGTCCTGTGCCTTGACTCCATGCCTGACAAGGGCGTCCTTTGCTCCTTCCAGGAGTTTCCCGGAAATGAGTTCGTTGAAGCGGGAGATGACGAGCGCAAAGCGAAGGCCCGACCCGATCAGTTTTCCCTGAAACGTCTGCATGATTTTTCCCTCTCCCCTCTTGAGGCAGTCAGTTATACCCCGGCGGATTCCGCGGGGGGGTCTTCCAGGTGCAGGAGATGTCCCATCTTTTCCTGCTTGGCATGGAGGTAGAAAGCGTTGAAGGGGTTTGCCTTCACTTCAAGCGGAACCCTTTCGTTTATTTTCAGCCCGTAGCCCTGGAGTCCAACAATTTTCCTGGGATTGTTGGTGAGGATGCGGATGCTTTTGAGTCCAAGGTCAGAAAGGATCTGGGCGCCCACCCCGTAGTCCCTCAGGTCTGGATCGTAGCCGAGCGCCACGTTCGCCTCCACGGTGTCGAGTCCCTTTTCCTGGAGTTCGTAGGCCTTGAGCTTGTGAAACAGGCCGATTCCCCGTCCTTCCTGGCGCATGTAGAGGATGACTCCCCTGCCCTCCAGGCGCACCATTTCCATCGCCTCGTGGAGTTGCGGCCCACAGTCGCACCGTAGGGATCCGAGAACATCCCCTGTAAAGCATTCTGAATGGACTCTCACCAGGATGCCTTCCTGTCCCTCGACATCGCCCATGACGAGGGCGATGTGCAGCATATCCTCGTTCTCGTCAAGTACAAAATGGTAGGCATGGGCAATAAATTCGCCGTAAACCGTTGGGAGTCTTACGCTGGCAACTCTTTCAACGAGCTTGTCGCGCATGTGCCGGTAGCGGATTAGATCTTCGATCGATACGATGCGAAGATTGTGCCGGTCAGCGAATTCGAGCAGCTGTGGCAAGCGGGCCATTGACCCGTCGTCGTTCATGATCTCGCAGATCGCTCCGGCGGGATTCAGCCCTGCCATCCGGGCCATGTCGACAGCGGCTTCGGTGTGCCCTGCACGCTTCAGGACCCCCCCCTTCTTCGCAGCGAGAGGGAAAATATGCCCGGGACGTCTCAGGTCTTCCGGCCTGGATCCCGGGTTCGCGAGCACGCGGGCAGTCCGTGCCCGTTCCGCGGCACTGATCCCGGTCGTCGTGCCTTCCGTTGCGTCGACGCTGACGGTAAAGGCTGTTCCATGGGGATCTGAACTTTCTTTCACCATCTGGTCGAGTTTCAGGCGACGGGCCTGGTCGATTGTGACGGGTACGCAGAGAAGACCGCGGGCGTGTGTCACCATGAAGTTGATATCCTCCGGCCGGGCAAGCTCAGCGGCCATGACGAGGTCTCCTTCGTTTTCGCGATCTTCGTCGTCCACGACGATGACCATTTTCCCGAGCCGGATATCCTCGAGGGCATCCTCGATGGAATGGAATACGCGTCCTTCAGGTTTGCAGATCACGGAGAAATCCTCCTCGCTAAAGCAACTTAGACCCATCCACCTTGCTGGAGGGTCTCCCAGGTGATTCCTTCTTTGGGGGCCAGTCCCTGGCGGATACCCTCGCGAGGGGACAGGAATCGCCTAACGTACTTGGCAATAACATCGGTTTCCAGGTTCAGGGTTTCTTTTTCGGCCAGCGTCCCGAGCGTCGTTTGACGCAGGGTCTCGGGGATCAGGCCGACGGAGAAATGACCTCCTGCAGGCTCGGAGTCGATAACGGTAAGGCTGACGCCGTCGAGGGCGACAGACCCTTTGGGAACGATCAGGAGGACAAGCTCGCTTTCAGTGGTAAAGCTCAAGCGCCGCGTCCTTCCTCGTCCCTCCACTGCGTCCAGGGAACAAAGCCCGTCAATATGCCCCGTCACGAGATGGCCGTCCAGGCGATCTCCAAGGGCCAGTGCCCTTTCCAGGTTCACGGGGGCCCCCGGCTTAAGCCTTCCCAGTTTCGTCTTCGTGAGGGTCTCCTCCATGATTTCGGCGGAGAAACTGTCCCTGCCCAGGCCGACGACCGTGAGGCAGGCTCCCATGACCGCTACGGACTGGCCCCTCGAGAGCGAAGGGGAAATCCTTGGCGCCCGGATTTCCAGCATCGTTACATCGGTTCCCGGAACCAGCTTCAGGACGGTTCCGATTTCTTCTACAAGGCCGGTGAACATTTGGGGTTGACCTCCAGCCATAGATCGCCTTCGACTTGCTTTATTCTAGCAGGCGAGAGGGCGATCGCCTCACCCATATGGTCAAGTGAAAGCTCTCCGGCCAGTTGAAGTCCGCGGCCGAGGAAAACCGGTGCGACGAAAAGGGAGTACTCGTCAACCATCCGTGCCTTGGTAAAGGCGCTAATCACTGAACTTCCCCCTTCGACGAGCAGCATGGAAATTCCTTCCGAGGCGAGCGAGGAGAGAATCCGGTCGATAGAGGGACGTCCCGTAGCTTCGTCCATAGCGAGCCTCAGGATCCTGGCTCCGCGTCTTTCCAGCGCAGAGGCTCTTTCCTCTGGTGCATCTTCACCGGCCAGGAAAAGGCATTTCCCATCCCCGACAACCTTGGCGTCTGTGGGCGTGCGAAGCCGGCTGTCGAGGACGACACGCAGCGGGGATTTCCCTTCAACGAGGCGAACGGTCAATTCCGGGTCGTCCGCCAGGACCGTTCCGACCCCGACGAGGACGGCGTCGTGTTCCGACCGGAGGAGATGCGCCTTGCTCCTTGAAAGGGGTCCGCTGATCCACTTGCTCTCGCCCCCCGCAAGGGCGATGTCGCCGTCAAGGCTCATCGCCGCTTTCACGGTGACCCAGGGGCGACCAAGCGTCATCGTCCTGATGAAACCCCGGTTGAGCCATTTGCATTCACTCTCCAGAACCCCTGTCATGGTCTGGATTCCTGCTTCCTCCAGGCAGCGCAGTCCGGTCCCGTCGACCCGTGGATTGGGGTCTCTCATTCCCGCGATGACCCGGGCGACTCCTGCTGCGGCGAGCTGCGGCGCGCAAGGAGGCGTCTTGCCGAAATGGGAGCAAGGTTCAAGGTTGACGTAGGCTGTCGCCCCGGCGGCGAGGGCACCCGCCATTCGAAGGGCTTCCACCTCGGCATGGGGCCCTCCGTACCGGCGGTGATACCCCCATCCGACGATCGCGCGGTCTTTCACCAGGACACAGCCAACCCGCGGATTGGGGCTTACGCAACCCGTCCCCCTCTCGGCTAGGCTGATGGCCATCCGCATGTAATGTTCGTGAGTTGTCCTGTCCGTTTCCTTCATCCGGTGACTCCTTCCAGGTGGTCGATAATACGCCGTGCAAGATCCTGACCGATTCCCGGTATTGATGACGCCAACTCCTCCGGATCCGTTGAGGCAATGCGCTGGATGCTTCCGAACCGGGCAAGCAGGGCAGCCGCTCTCTTCTTCCCGACCCCTTCTACTTCCTCGAGAACTGAACGCCGGTTTCGGCTATCCCGCCTGCGGGTATGGGCTGAGACGGCAAAGCGGTGAGCCTCATCCCTCAGCCTCTGCAAAAGCTGCAGGGCAGGATCCTCCCTGCCGGGCAGGAGAGGGAGTTCGGCAAAAAGAGTGTATACCGCTTCTTCCTGTTTTGCCAGAGCGACAATGGGTATTTCCTCCAGGCTTAGTTCCTGGAGGGCTTTTTCAGCAAAAAGCAGCTGCTGGGGTCCCCCGTCGATGACAATGAGCTGCGGAAGCGGGGCTTCCCCCTGCAAAGAGCGGCCGTACCGGCGCCTGAGAGTTTCCTGGATCGAACGGAAGTCGTCAATCCCCTCGACATCCCGTATGGCAAACTTCCTGTAGAGGGAGGGATTTGGAATTCCCTGTTCGAAAACGACGACCACCCCGAAGGTTTCCTTCCCCGAAAAGTGGGAGATGTCGAAGCAGTCGATCCTCCATGGGACCGAGGCAAGGTTGAGAAGGGCCTCAAGACGGGCAAAGGCTTCCCAGGTGTCCTTGTCCAGGTCTTCGGGGAGAACGTGGTTTCTTTTCTGCCGGGTATAGCGCCAAATGGAACGGATCGTATCCCTGAGGCGGGCGGCCTCCTCGAAGTGAAGCTCACGGGCGGCCTGGTCCATCCTGCATCGCAACCTATCGACAAGATCGGTCACCCTCCCGGCCAGAAGGAGTTCCAGGTCGGCTACGACTTCTCCATAACGGTTTTCGTTGCAGCCACCAACGCAGGGGGCGAGGCACCTCATCAGGGCATGCCTGACGCAGGGGCGACCCGGGACGGGTGGGCACGGTTCCCTGGATTTGCAGGTTCGAAGCGGGAAATGGCGCTCTACCAGGCGGGTCAGCTGGCGCAGTTCGCTGACGCGGGTGAAAGGGCCGAAGTACGAGGCCCCGTCATCCTCCTTGTGCCGGGTGATCTCAAGGCGAGGGAAGGGTTCTTTCGTCAGCTTTATCCAGGGGTAGCGTTCCCCCATCTTGAGTTCAACGTTGAAGAAGGGCTGGTAGCGACGGATCAGGCGTGATTCCACGATCAGGGCTTCCGCTTCCGATTCGGTGCGGATAAAGGACAGGTCCCTGATCGTGTCCACGAGTTTCCGGAGCCGCGGGGAGGCGAACCCTCCATGCCTGAAGTAGGAGGAGACTCTCTTGCGCAGGTTCTTGGCCTTGCCCACATAGATCACCGCGCCCCGGGCGTCGTGCATGAGATAAACCCCGGGCCGCAGTGGCAATTTCCGGATTTTTTCCTTCAGGATCTCGTTCGCCAATGGGCGCCCTCCCGGTTGTTCTGTCCTTTGTACCTGTTTTGGTATGGAAAACCCCTCCCGCATAGTATAGGATAGGCAAAACAAGTCAACGAATCGGAGGTGTGTCCCCGTGAAGCTATACAATGACCTGACCCGCAGGAAAGAGGATTTCATCCCGCTTGTTCCGGGAGAAGTGAGCTTTTATGTCTGTGGCCCCACGGTCTACGACTTTTTCCATATCGGAAACGCCCGCCCCTTCATCGTTTTCGACGTCATGCGGCGATACTTGGAATTGACGGGTCTCAAGGTGATTTTTGTCCAGAACTTCACCGACATCGACGACAAGATGATCAATCGGGCCCGGGAGCTCGGGATTACCGTTCCCGAACTTGCCAAGCGCTTCATCGAGGCCTACTACGAAGACGCCGATGCCCTGGGGATCCGCAGGGCGACAGTGAATCCCAAGGCAACGGAACACATCCCCGAAATCATTGCCCTGGTGGAAAGGCTGATTGAGAAGGGTCATGCCTATGCCGTGGACGGCGATGTCTATTTCGAGGTTTCAACCTTTGCCGAGTATGGCAAACTTTCGAAGCAGACCCTGGAGGAACTCCAGTCGGGAGCCCGGATCGATGTGGACGAAAGGAAACGGCATCCGCTGGATTTTGCCCTCTGGAAAGCCCAGAAACCCGGGGAGCCGTCATGGGAAAGCCCCTGGGGGCCGGGAAGGCCCGGGTGGCACATCGAATGCAGCGCCATGGCGATAAAATACCTCGGGGAGACGGCCGATATCCATGCGGGTGGAAGCGACCTCGTGTTTCCCCATCATGAAAACGAAATCGCCCAGGCCGAAGCGGCAACCGGAAAACCCTTTATCCGTACCTGGGTCCACAACGGCTACCTTCTCATGGACAACGAAAAAATGTCCAAGTCGCTCGGAAACTTCCTGACCGCCAGGGAAATGCGGAAAAGGTTTTCCCCGCTTGCAATACGCCTTTTCATGCTGAGCGCCCACTACCGTTCTCCCATAAACTTTTCGGACGACTCCCTGAAGCAGGCCACGGCCGCCGTGGAAAGACTCCGGAATTGCTGGGTAGCCCTGCAGGAAGCCAAAACGATGCCCTCCGCCAGTCCGGGGGGGCGGGGAGATGCGCTCTCGAAAGAGATTGAGAGGCTAACGGGGCGTTTTCGCAACGAGATGGAAGACGACCTCAACACTGCGGGGGCCTTGGGAGTACTCTTTGAAGCGGTGAAAGCGATCAACAGCGCCCTGCGGGAAACTCCTCCCCCGGATGCCCGATCCCTTCGGGAAGCCGAAACTTTCCTGCTGGACGCAGACGATGTGCTTGGGGTCGTCGGGATCGGGAAGGAAAAGGATTCCGGACCTTCAGACGAAGAAGTCGAAGGCAAAATCCTCCAGAGGACTGCCGCGAAAAAGGCGAAGGATTTCAAGCAGGCGGATGCGATAAGGGCCGAACTCCTGGAACGGGGCGTGGTCCTGGAGGACACGCCCCAGGGCACACGCTGGAAACGGCAGATCTGAACCGCCCGAAACCGGCGAAGCCTTCAGGGAGAAGGTCCAGCGGATGGACCTTCTCCCTTTTTTCAACCGTCCCCTACTTGCGGGTTCCCGTGGTATCATTAACAAGAGATATCAAGAAAGATATACAAGGAGGGGTACTTAATGAAAATTCTTGTCCTGTTCTATTCAATGTATGGTCATGTCTATCGCATGGCAGAAGCTGTCGCTGAAGGAGCCCGCTCAGTGCCCGGGGCGGAGGTTGTCCTGAAGCGGGTTCCCGAAACCCTGCCGGGCGAGGTGCTGGAAAAGATGGGTGCCCTGGAAGCACAGAAAGCTTTCGAGTCTGTACCGGTGGCAACGTTATCCGACCTGGCAGAGGCTGACGCCGTCGTTTTCGGAACCCCGACCCGTTTCGGCAACATGACGGCCCAGATGCGCAGCTTCCTTGACTCAACCGGAGGGCTTTGGGTAAAGGGAGCCTTGGTCGGGAAGGTAGGGGGTGTCTTCACGAGTACGGGGACACAGCACGGAGGGCAGGAGTCGACTCTGCTAAGCTTCCAGGTGACTCTCCTCCATCACGGGATGGTGATCGCAGGGCTTCCCTACGCTTTCCAGGGACAGACGAACAACGAGGGAATCGTGGGGGGCAGCCCTTACGGGGCCACAACGATTGCAGGAACGGGAGGAGAGCGGTCTCCAGCCGAACTGGACCTTGCCGGGGCCCGTTTCCAGGGAAAATATATCGCGCTTCTGGCTTCGAGCCTGGCGGAAAATCGTGGTGAAATGCTGGACCAGCTTAAGGCGTAAGCTTTTTTTTGTACCGGGGCGCCGGCAATTACCGGCAGCCCCGGTTTTTTTTTGACGGATGCAGTATAATACTCATTTGTCCGGTTTCGGCCGGGGCTCCATTATTCCCTTTTGGAAGGATCTGTCCCATGAGAGACATTGGAAAAATTCGAAACGTTGCGATCATTGCCCATATCGACCACGGAAAGACCACCCTGCTGGACTCGGTTTTCCGTGCGGCACGCGTGTTCCGTGAAAACGCGAAGGTCGAGGAAAGAGTCATGGACAACAACGAGCTGGAGCGGGAGAGAGGCATCACCATCCGCGCCAAGCACTGTTCGGTGGAATGGAAGGACACGCTCATCAACATCATCGACACTCCCGGCCATGCGGATTTTTCGGGCGAAGTCGAAAGGGTCCTTTCGATGGTTGATTCGGTGCTTCTGCTTGTCGATGCCAACGAAGGCCCCATGCCCCAGACCCGGTACGTCCTCATGCGTGCCCTAAAGGCAGGCTTGAAGCCGATCGTCGTGGTCAACAAGGTCGATCGCCCGAACGCTTCGGTCCAGAACGCGCTGAATGCGACCTTCGACCTCTTTTTCGAACTTGGGGCGACAGAGGAACAGGCGGATTTTCCCGTTCTTTACGGATCGGGTCTCCACGGCTGGTTTGTCCGTGACCTGGAGCGGGACGAGCACACGGGGATGGACGCCCTTTTTGAAACGATCGTTGAAAATGTCGCTCCTCCCTCGGGCGACCCTGAAAAAACCTTCCTCCTGCAGTCCACCACCCTGGCCTGGAACGACTACATCGGCCGCATAGGGTGCGGGAAGGTCCTGCAAGGTCGAGTCAAGGTGGGAGACCCAATCCTGCGGACCGGTACTGCCTGGAAAGGGCACGATCGAAAGGATTGGGAAGTCTCCGGGCGGGAGAGCGCAAAAGTGACCCATCTTTGGGTGACACACGGTCTCCAGCTTGTCGAGGCGGAAGAGGTCGGGGCCGGTGACGTAGTGTGGATCGCGGGACCTGAGGAAATCCAGATCGGCGACACCCTTGCCGCCGCGGAAACGCCGGATATCGTGCTGCCACCGCTGACGATCGAGGAACCGACCGTCTCGATGTTTTTCCTCGTGAACACGGGTCCCTTTTCAGGGAAGGAAGGGCGTGCCGTAACGCTCAGGCAGATTCGCGACCGCCTTATGAGGGAGGCCCGGGTCAACGTGGCCCTCAAGGTGGAAGACCTCGGTCGCCCTGACGGGATCAAGGTTTCCGGCCGCGGGGAACTGCACCTCGCCATCCTGATCGAGGAAATGAGGCGGGAGGGCATGGAGTTCTGTGTCTCCCGGCCTGAAGTCATCACCGACAGGGATTTCGAGGGGAACCTTCTCGAACCGATCGAACAGTTGATCATCGATGTTCCAGAGGAACACCAGGGTGTCGTCATTGAAAAGGTGTCGAAGCGAAAGGGCGAGTTCACGAGCGTCCAAAACCTGGGAACGGGACTTCTCCGACTCGAGTTCAACATTCCCACGCGTGGCCTTATCGGGTACAGGAACGAGTTCCTTACGGATACCCGTGGCCTGGGGATCATGTCGTCCCGCTTTATCGGCTATGACCTATGGCGGGGCGAGGTAACCGGGCGAAGCAGGGGCTCGCTGGTGAGCATGGACACGGGTGAGGCGACGAGCTACCAGCTCGAAAACCTCCAGGAACGGGGAACCCTTTTCGTTTCACCGATGGAACGGGTCTACGAGGGGATGGTCGTCGGTGAACATGCGCGGACAAATGACCTTCCCTGCAACCCGACCAAGAAAAAGCACGTGACCAACCATAGGTCGGCTACGAAAGACAACACGGTCATCCTGGATGTCCCTCGCCGCCTGACCCTTGATACCGCGCTGGAATGGATTGCCGAGGACGAACTCGTGGAAGTCTCCCCTCTTTCAGTGCGCGTCAGGAAGATCATCCTGAACCACGATGCCCGCAAAAAGGCTTCCCGGCGGGGAGCCGGCGACGAGGACGCCGCTTAGGCGTCAGGGGGGGCAGGATGAAAGGTTTTGTCTTTAACGCACCGACAACGGTCGTTTTCGGCAGCGGATCGGTCGCTTCAATAAGTGGGCAGGTTTCAAGACTGGGTTGCAAGAAACCACTTATCATCACCGGTCCCAGGATCGGGTCTTCTTCCCTGCTCGATGAACTGAGACGTCCCATGGAAGAATCGGGGCTGGAGTTCAGGGTCTACGACCGAGTGAGCCCAGAACCCCCTGCAGAAACCATCGCAGAGGCTGTCAGCGTCATCCGGCAGGGAGGATACGACCTTTTGGTCGGTTTTGGGGGCGGCAGCACGATGGATTTCGCGAAGATCGCTTCAATCCTCGCCGTTCACGACGTCCGGATAGAAGATATGGCTGGGAATGACCGGGTCCCCGCAAAGGGACTTCCGACGATCATGGTGCCCACGACGTCCGGTAGCGGATCGGAAGTTTCTCCCGTTGCGGTTCTCTCCTTCCCCGACCAGGGGATGAAGAGGGGAATTGCAAGCCGTCGCCTGATTCCCGATGCCGCGCTTGTGGATCCCGCCCTGACCCTCGGGCTCCCCGCCGAAATCACGGCCAACACGGGCGTGGATGCTTTGATCCACGGGGTGGAATCTTTCCTGTCGGTCAAGGCGAATCCCCTGAGCGAGAACCTTTCACTCATGGCTTGCGAGAACATCGCCAGAAACCTTGTCCGGGCCGTTCGCTCAGGCGACGACATCGAGGCAAGGGAAGGGATGTCCCTCGGCAGCCTGACGGCCGGTTTGGCTTTCTCGATGGCAGGGACTGCTGCGGTGCATGCCCTGGCGTATCCACTCGGGGGCCAATTCCACGTTCCGCACGGAGCGGCCAATGCCGTCATGCTGCGGCCGCTTCTTGAATTCAATCTTCCCGCTTGCCTGGAAAGGTTCGCACGCCTTGCAATGGCTTTTGGCGTCGCGATTCCGGGTGATTTGCAGGGATCTTCGGAAGCCTTCATCAGGCTCGTGATCGAACTGAGCGAAAAAGCCGGGGTCAAGACGCACCTCAGGGATCTCGGCATTCCCAGGGAAGCCCTTGCCACGATGGCGGAAGCCGCGATGGAAGAAGTCCGACTTCTCGAGAACAACCCACGCGTTCTGACCCGAGAAGACGCGGAGCGGCTCTACTCCGAAGCCTGGTAGCCCGACCCCTTACCGGTTTTGCAGCCTTCCGCGAGGATGGGTCCGATCTGCTCCAGCATACGGACGGTATGGGACCCCCTCCAGAAAATCCGTTCGCATGAAGGGCAAGTTTGGAAGGAATCATAGAAAAGGCGGGTCATGGGCTGGAGTCGGTCCATGACCTTCTCTTTTTCGACAGGGACGAGAAGCGTGTTGCACCGCACGCACCGCGTAAAGGGCTTTGAGAAGCAAGCCAGGCCATACTGGTGAACGACTTCCGCCAGCTGTTCCCAAGGCCCTTCGCTGCGGACCAGGCAACCGAAAAGCACGATGCGGCGCTTCAGGAGGTTCCTGTCCCTGGAGAGGACGACGCGCTTCTCTTCCCGTGCCCGAAGGGTGATGCCCCTATCATCAAGTCCCGGGTCCATGATCGTGTCGAAACCCAGGAGGCGGAGAAGTTTCCCTACTCCGGCCACATTGATGTCCGCGATGAAAGCGGCACCGATGGCAGGCGCATCCTGCCCCGCCTGTTTCCAGGGAGACGGCCTGGGCGGGGTGTGAGGGAATGCATCCACCCTGTCATCGAAACCGACGGGGGCAAGAAGGCCCGACTCACGGCCGTTCACGGCCAGCCTTCCTATTTCCGTGTGGGGAATCCCCAGCGTTTCAATGAGATCCTTCGCCGCTCTCGGGAAAGCCCGGCGTGGGGGCGGGCTTGTCCTTTTGTCCATGAGTTCGGCCAAGGATTCGTGAAAGATGATGTCGGGCATTCAAATCGTTCCCCTCTCACTTGTCCTGGCAAGGGCTGGGTGGGAAAATGGCCCCATGCCTGAAAAAAACAGCGGAAACGCGAGCTTGCAAGGAGAAATCGAAAGGATCACCTACCGCGATGAGAAGACCGGTTACAGCGTGATCCGCCTGAGGGTAGCGGGAGAGGCCAAGCCCGTAACGGTTGTGGGAATCCTACCCGTCGCGTCGATAGGGGAAGCGCTTTCCCTGCTGGGTGATTGGGTGGTCCACCCCCGCTTCGGGAAGCAGTTCCAGGCTCGTTCCTGTCGGCCTTCCGTACCGGTAACGGCTGCCGGTATCGAGCGCTACCTCGGAAGCGGGGCCATCAAGGGTGTCGGCCCAGTGACGGCGAGGAGGATCGTCCAGGAATTTGGGGAAAAGGCCCTTGAGATCCTTGATCGAGAGCCTGAAAGCGTTGCCCGCGTGAGCGGAATTGGCAAGGCGCGGCTGAGCGTGATCAAGGCCGGGTGGAAAGCGAGGACGGTTGCCAGGGAATCCCTGCTTTTCCTGTATTCGGTTGGGGTGAGCACAGGCCTTGCCGAAAAAATCCAGCGCCGTTACGGCGACCGCACCGTTGAGCGGATAAGGGAGAATCCGTATCGTCTTGCCGAAGAGGTATGGGGCATCGGTTTCCTTACTGCCGATCGCATCGCAGCCCAGATGGGTTTTTCGCCGGATTGCTCCTTCCGGGTGGATGCCGGAATACTTCACACGCTTCGGACCCTTTCCGAGGCCGGTCACCTCTATTCCCCCCTCCCTGAACTCCTTTCCCGTGCTTCCGGGCTCCTTGGGGCGAAACCGGAAACCCTTCGCGAGCCCATCGCCAGGGGCGTTGTTCGAGGCGAACTGGTCCTTGAGGAGCAGGGAGGGGAAGAGGCCGTTTACCTCATGCCTTCTTACCGTGCGGAAAAGCACGTTGCCCATTGCCTGAAGGGCTTGCTTTCCTCTCCCCCGCCTCGTGAAGGACTCGGGGGCACCTTTGCGGATTTTGTTCGCCAATATCCGGTCCGCCTGTCCGAGAAACAGGTTGAAGCCCTTCACCTTTCGCTGGAGGGAAGGGTCCTCATCGTCACGGGAGGTCCAGGAACGGGCAAGACGACTCTCGTCAAGGCGATCCTTAAGCTCCATGAAGGCCATAAGAAGCGAATATGCCTTGCCGCTCCCACGGGCCGCGCGGCAAAGCGCTTGCAGGAGACAGCGGGGCAAAACGCCAAGACCGTTCATCGTCTCCTTGAATACAAGGTCCAGGACGGTACATTTGCCCGTTGTGCGGAAAATCCACTGGCCTGCGACCTCCTCGTTGTGGACGAGGTTTCGATGCTCGATACCCAGATGGCTGCCCACCTTTTGGATGCGGTTCCACCAGGGGCTTCCCTCATTCTGGTCGGCGACGCGGATCAGCTCCCTTCGGTGGGTCCCGGGAACGTCCTCAAGGAATGCATCGCTTCTGGAGTGATCCCCGTCGTGGAGCTCAATGAGATATTCCGGCAAAGCAGGGAAAGCCTGATCATTGTCAACGCGCATCGGGTCAAGGAAGGGCTCATGCCGCTTTTTGCCGGCGAAGCGGAGGCCAAAAAGGGGTTCCATTTTATCGCGGAAGAGAACCCGGAAAAGGTGGCCCTGAAGGTTTGCGAACTTGTGTCCAGGACTCTACCGCAACGTTTTGGCCTTGACCCGCTCGAGGATATCCAGGTGCTTTGCCCGATGCACAAGGGGGAGTCCGGCGCAATTGCCCTTAACGATAGCCTCCAGGAAACCCTTAACGGTCAATCCGCAGGATTTCATCGCGGAGGGAAGACTTTCAGGATCGGCGACCGGGTCATGCAGGTCAAGAACGACTACGAGAAGGATGTTTTCAATGGGGACATCGGCAGGATCGTGGGGATCGACGAGGAAGAGCAGGTCTTGGCGATTGAGTTTGAAGGGAGGGTGATCCCCTATGTTTTCATGGACCTGGACCAGGTTATCCCCGCTTATGCGATCACCGTCCATAAGTCCCAGGGTTCCGAGTACCCGGCCGTCGTCATCCCATTGACGACTCAGCATTATCTCATGCTCCAGAGAAATCTCCTCTACACGGCCCTCACCAGGGCGCGTCGCCTCGCGGTCATTGTCGGAACCAAAAAAGCGCTTGCGATTGCCGTCAAGAACGATAAGGTCCAGTTGCGGTGCAGTCGACTGGCCCTTCGTTTGAGCCAGCCGTGAGGCTCCGGGCTAGATGGATTCAAAGAGTTCGGCTGGCGAGACGGAAAGGGACAGTTTCCACGCTCCCCTCCCTTCCCTCTCGAGTCGCAAGACTCCTCCCGCAGCGATCGGGAACGAATCGGCGTTGGCTCGGCCGCAAACAAGCAGGCTAGCCAGCCTTGGCAGAAAAGGCGAGTGCCCGGCAATGAGCAGGTCACCGGACATCTGGGCCAGTTCCTCGGCCACGGGTCCGGGTTCATCCTTGGGGGCAAAGCCTTTTCTTGGCTCGACCTTCGCGGACAATCCCATTTCTTTGATCAGCCTCTCCGCGGTTTGCCTGGCCCGGAGTTTCTCGCTGCATAAAAAAACTTGCGGTTGGGCGCCGATGCCCTTCAGGAATTGCCCCGTCAGGGCCACCTGCTGGATGCCGCGCGAAGAAAGCGGCCTTTCCGGGTTCACGGTTTCGTCAACGGCCTCACCGTGGCGGACGAGGAAAAGGATCATCGGACTCTCTCCCCCTTTCAATCCGGATTCCGAAAGCCTCCGCCAAATCCTTGCATTCAGGATCAGGATCCCGGATCACCGCCCTGCAGGGAGTTCCTTCCACTCCTCGTGTTTTGAGGGGGAAAGCATGAAGGAAGGCGATCCTGTTCCTTACCGTGCAAAGATTTACGAGCCCTTCGAGTAGAAGTATTTCCTTCGAGCAAAAGAACAAGTTGACTTCAAAGTTTTGCGACTTCCTCGATTCAAGGCCGACTGAATCGATTCCAACCATGCGAAAAGAGGTCTCTTCAGCCAGGAAGGTTGCCGCACCGGGTGAAAGCCCGGGGCGCCTTTCAGAATCGAGGACTCCGCTTGCCAGGACTTCGTCCATATGCCCCGTTCGAAGGATCAGTATGGGCAAAGCCCTCTCTTCAGGACGGATCAGGGTCTGTAGATCTTCCGCCGTCGTGTCGCTTCCCCTCTTTTCGAGGTCGATGATGAGGCATGGTCCTTCGAAAGTCTCGATAGGAAAAAGGTCGATCGTCTTCCCATGCTCAAGGAAATAATGCGGTCCCTGGATGTGGGTCCCGGATTGGGTGCAAAACGAAAGATCGTAAACGAACTCCCGGTTATTACCGGGAACGCGGTTGTGCGGCCCGTTTCTTGATAAGGCCGGGTTGCCGGGAAAGACAAAATCTTCCAGGCACTGGGAAACGTCGACCAGGCGGCAAGGGGGTGCCGGGCTCAGGACCATTTCAGCTTGTTGTGTTCCTGGACGAAGGCTTCGACCTTCTGGTACTCCTCGTGCTCCCGCTCGATCTCTCGTCGCCGGTCATCCAGTTTGCGCTCAATGGTTTCCATCAGGCGCTCATTGAACTCCTTTGCATCGTGGTTGACCAGGTCGGTGTAGAAGGCAAGTGATTCCACCTCGCGCCGGACCCGGTCCGAGGCATTATCGATGGGGATGGACAGGACAACGTTGCCGTCAGCCAGGTCTCCGGTCGGGGCAGGTCCGTTCGTGCGTGTGGGGATGTAATCAAAAAGGGATTCGGGACCGATGTAGGGTATCGAGATGATCACGTGGCTCTTGTAGATCGGAACGGGGCGGCCGTTTTTCTCAACACGTCCAATTTCGAGTTTTTTCAGTTCGGAAAGCTTCATTCTTTTCAGGTCCAGATCGATATGCCCGATGCTATACCGGCGGTAGAAGGATTCGATGCTTTTTTGCCTGCCGATTTCGACGACATCGGGGAGGTCCAGCCTTTTCACGTCTTCCTCGATTTCACTGAAAATCATGGAAAAGCGCTCTTCAATCTTCTTCTCGGAAAAAAACGTTTTCATGCAGTTTCCCCTCTTCCGTAGGCTTTCTCGTCCAATCAAGATTAGCACAAGGAAGCACCGGATGGGGTTAACAAAAAAACGCAGTCCCTATATGGAAGGGGCTGCGCGTGCCATTTCGTGGCGGAGGCGTGTGGGAATCGAACCCACCGAGGCGGCCGCAGAGCCACCCCCGCCGGGTTTGAAGCCCGGGGTCATCACCAGACAGCACTCGCCTCCGTGATTGCAAGCCTATTGTAGGGAATGGCCCGGTTCCTGTCCAGACGATTGGGCGTTTTCCGCATTGAAGGGGTTTTCACGGAGAAACCGGGCTTTGCCCCTGATACGGGTCAGCGCGTTTTCGACCTTTTTCGGTGCCCAGTCAAGCAACTCGGCGGCCCCGCTGCTGGAACCCGTGTAAAGGTAAGCTTCCATGCAGATCAGTTCGAAGGGGCTCAGGAGGCTGAACAGGGAGTTTCTCGCCAAGTCCAGGTCGATTTCCTCATCAGGCCGGATTTCAAAGGCGAGGTCCTCCATCTCGTCATCCGTCAGGGATATGGATGGGCGCAGGCGGCGTAGGTAGGAAATCATGCGGTTCCTGGCGCAGCGACGGGCAAAAGCGGCAAAGGGCCCCCGTTCGGGATCGTAGGAAGAAGACGCCAGAATCAGGCTGAGAAAGCCCTCCTGGACCAGGTCTTCCCTGAGATTTGGATCCCCGGGGGCAAGGACCCGGGCGATCCTCCGGATAAGGGGGGTCATCTCGACAAGGATATTTTCTTCGAGGCCTTCCCGCCGGGTCTTCTCTCCGCTTTCCAAGTTAATTGACGACCTCTATGACAATGGATGGTGCAGTCGCTTCCCGGGAAACGGTGAAGGCTTCCTCGAGAAGGCGAAGGGCGGTTGCAGTTCCCGCTCCCCCGCGGTGGTAAACGGTGAAAACGGGATCCCCCGGGTTAATCTCATCTCCGATCTTTGCCATGAGTTCGATAGCGACACCGTGGTCGATTGTGTCTTCCTTGCGCTGCCGGCCTCCCCCAAGATGACGGAGTGCGGTACCGACCTCGTTCGTTTGGAAGGAAGAGATCTTGCCACCGGCCTTTGACCGGATGACAGTCTGTTCGGGGGAAAGGGGCAGCATCTTTTCCGGAAAATCGATGCAGCCAGGCTCTCCTCCCTGGGCTTCGAGAAGTAGCCGGAAGCGTTCAAGGGCGGTTCCGCTCCTAAGGGCCTCGGCACAAAGTTCTTCCCCTTCCATCGGGTTGGAAGCCCCACCCGAAAGGAAAATCATGGCGCCACCCAGGGATGTGCATAAGGAAGTTGTATCCGTTGGGCCGGAGTTCTTGAGTACAGAGATGGCTTCACGGACTTCGGCGGCGTTTCCGACCCACTGTCCCAGCGGCTGGTCCATTTCCGAGATCACCGCCATGCTCTTTCGGCCGAGGGAACCGGAAAGGTTTACAAGCTGACGGGCAAGCGCACGGGATTTATCGAGGGTCTGCATGAAGGCCCCGCTGCCGGTCTTGACGTCGAAGACAAACGAGCGGCTACCCCCTGCGAGCTTCTTGCTCAGGATACTGCTGGCAATCAGGGGAATGGACGGAATCGTTCCCGTGACGTCACGAAGTTCATAGAAGCGTTTTTCCGCCGGAGCCAGGTCCCCGGAATGTCCGCTGATCGCACAGCCGATACGCTCTACCTGGCTCACGAATTCGGCCATGGAGAGGTGGGCCCTGAAGCCGGTGATGCTTTCAAGCTTGTCCACCGTACCTCCGGTAAAGCCGAGCCCTCTCCCGCTGAGCTTGGCGACCCGGGCCCCGCAAGCTGCGACAAGAGGAACCAGGACGAGGCTGGTCTTGTCCCCTACCCCGCCCGTGCTGTGCTTGTCCACGCAGGCCAAACCCTGTGGAAAATTCACCACACTGCCCGAGGAAGCCAGGGAGAGAGTGAAAGCTTCGAGTTCCTTTTCGCTGAGCCCCCTCAAAAAGGCTGCCATGAGCCAGGCTGATACCTGGTAGTCGGGAATCTCTCCTTCCTGGAAGGCCTTTACGAAATCCCCCAGCTGTTCCGGGGTATGTTCTTGGCCGTCCCTCTTGTCTTCGATGAACCTGATCGGGTCAATCACGGGGTTCCTCCAGCCTCCTGACCAGCCCTTCGACCAGGCGGACAAGGGAAACCGATGCCTTCTCCATTTCCAGCAGGACCTCCTGGTGGGTCAACACCTGGCCGGTCATACCCGCTGCCGCATTTGCGACACAGGAGATGGCGCAGGTCCGCATCCCCATGTGGCGAGCGACGATGACCTCCGGTACCGTGGACATGCCCACCAGGTCGGCACCCAGAATCCGTGCCATGCGAATCTCGGCGGGAGTTTCGAAGGATGGACCCGTGAAGGCCACGTAGGTTCCCCTCTTGAGGAGAATACCGTTCTCACTGGCGGAATCCTCGGCAAGGAGTTGAAGTTCCGGATCGTAAGCGTGGAGCATATCCGGGAAGCGCGGTCCCCATTCATCGATATTTGGGCCGATCAGGGGGTTGGTGCCCAGCAGGTTGATGTGGTCCTGGATGAGGACGAGATCGCCCGAGCGGAGTCCGTGATGGATGCCTCCGGAGGCGTTTGTCGGAATGTAGAAGGGAATCCCCCAGGCCCCGAATACACGGGTTGAAAAAGTCACTTCTTCCATCGAGAAACCTTCGTAATAATGGACCCTGCCCTGCTGTACGACGACGGGGCGGCCCTCAAGCTTGCCGAGCACGAGTTTCGCAGCGTGTCCTGGGGCCGTCGAAACCGGCCAGTGGGGTATCTCCTCAAAGAGGATGGAACGGGCCTCCGCCAAGTGGTGGGCCAGGGCTCCCAGTCCCGATCCAAGGACGATGGCCGCCAGCGGGCGGTAAGGAATCCTTTCCTTCAGCCATGAAAGAGTTTCTTTTATGTGTTGCGGCTGGTTTGTCTCCATGGTCGGTTCCTCCCTTTTTCGCAGCTTTTCTCAGGCTCTCGGGTGACACCGGTCGTAGATGTCCCTGAGCTCGATATCGAAATGGGTGTAGCGCTCCGTTGTGCCTATGGAGGCATGTCCCAGGAGTTCCTGGAGCGTCCTCAAGTCCATCCCGCGCCGCAAGAGATGGGTGGCAAAGGAGTGCCGGAGAACATGAGGGTGCAGCCTGGACAGGGGGATACCTGCCTGGTGTCCCCTCTTCTGGACGATTCGCCACACGTCTTCCCTCCTAAGGGGTTTTCCCGAACGCGTCAGGAAGATTCCCTCACCCTTGGGCCTGAAAGCAGGCCGGGTCTCGCAGACGTAGCGCTGGAGCACCTTGCGGCAGGTGCCGACCAGGGGAACGATGCGTTCCTTGTCTCCTTTTCCCGTGACGCGGAGGATCCCAGCGGTGAAATCGGCATCCCCAAGCCTGATACGGCAGGCTTCACTTGCCCTGAGGCCGCATCCATAAACGGTTTCAAGGAGCGCCCTGTCCCTCCTGTCCATCGGGCTTGTACCGGAGCAGGCCTGGATTATTCTTTCGATTTCCCCTTCGCCGAGGATTTGCGGGAGCTTCCGGTCCTTGGAGGGAAGGGGGAGGCGCTCGGAACTCGCGGGGCGGAGCCCCTCTTCCTCGAGAAAGCGTTTCCAGGTTCTAAGAGTGGCGGCATGGCGCTGGAGGGTGCTCTTGCTTCGCGAAAGCGATGCAAGATAGCGGAGATAGCGTGCCAGTCCAGCCGAATCGGGGACATCTTCCTTGAATCCCGATGCCTGCGCGAAGGAAAACCAGCTCTTCATGTCATTGCGGTAGGACGCCACTGTATTGGCACTGGCACCTCGTTCAAATTCCAGGTATTCGCAGAAGGCTTTGAGGCGGATGTCGGCTTCTTCGGGCAATCGCTTCCCCCCCCCAAGAAAAAAGGGCAGGCGGTTTTGCCGCCTGCCCAAAGTAAAGCAGAAACTTCATCGTTTGGCGAGATACCAGGCCAACGCTGCAACGGTCTTCGCGTCTTCGACCCTTCCGCTTGCAAGTAAAACCGGGATATCTTCCCGCTTTACCGGAACGACGTGGATGAATTCGTCATCGTCCGGCTCGAGCCTGGACTCGACGAGATCCGTGGCAAAAAAGAGGGTGACCTTCTCATCGCTGAACCCCGGTGATGTGAAGAAGGATCCCCATTCCTCAAGGGTTCCCGCATCGTAGCCAATCTCTTCCTGGAGTTCACGCCTTGCCGCTTCCAGGGGAGACTCACCCGCGTTCAGGATGCCGGCCGGAATTTCAAGGATCTCCTTCCGGATTGCGTCACGGTACTGGCGAATCAGGAGCACCACACCATCTTGCCTCACCGGCAGCATTGCCACCGCTGGGCGGTGTTCGACAATTTCACGGAGGGCGATCCTCCCTGTGGGAAGCCGGACTTCATCCAGGCGAAGATTCAGGATGAGCCCTTCGTAGATTTTCCTGCTTGCCTGGGTGGACCACTCTCCGTCCACGGCCTTCTATTGGCCAAGCACTTCCCGGGCTATTTCGACTCCCTTGTCGAAGGCGGTCATGTTGATCTCCACGAGGGCGGCCTTTTTCTTGCCCATCAGCTCGGCCAGGGTTGCCTTGCAGCCTTCGACAGTGACGAGATCCGAGGCCGCAGCCAAAGCTCCGAGGGTGATCACGTTGGCTACCTTTTCGTTGCCAAGTTCCAGGGCAACGGTGTTGCAGGGAACGGGAATGACCGTTATATCTTTCCTGGGGTTCGGGTAAGTAACCAGGTCCGAGTTGTAAAGGAGGACTCCACCGGTCTTGAGGTTTTCCTCGAACTTGGCGAGAGAAGGCTGGTTCATGATAACAAGGCAATCCGGGTGAGGAATGACGGGGGATCCGATCTCCTCTTCGCTGATGGCCACGCTGCAGTTTGCCGTGCCCCCTCGCATCTCGGGGCCATAGGAAGGAATCCAGGTGACAAACCGTCCCTCTTTCATGGCCGCATGGGCTACGATCTGGCCCAGGAGGAGGACTCCCTGGCCGCCGAAACCAGCCGCGATCAGGCCGCGCAGAAACTTTGCCATTGTCTCTCTCCCCCTTCTATGCGGGCGTCTTGAACTCGCCCAGCGGGAATTCGGGCATCATGTGCTCTTCGAGCCAGTTTGTCGCGTCCACGGGCCGCAATCCCCAGTTTGTGGGGCAAGTGGAAAGGATCTCGACGAAAGAGAACCCCTTCCCGTCGATCTGGGTCTGGAAAGCCTTCCGTAGGGCTTCTTTTGCCTTAATGGTGTATTTCGGCTTCGCGACGCTAACGCGGGCGATATAGGCCGGGGCCTGGAGTGTTGAAAGCATCTCGCACATGCGTATCGGGTATCCTGCGAGTTTCGGGTCGCGTCCGAGGGGGCAGGTTGTGGCTTTTTGGCCGACCAGCGTCGTGGGGGCCATCTGCCCTCCCGTCATTCCGTAAATGGCGTTGTTGATAAAGACCACGGTAATGTGTTCGCCTCGGTTGGCTGCATGGACGATTTCGGCCATCCCGATGGAGGCCAGGTCGCCGTCACCCTGGTAGGAGAAGACGATGCTGTCGGGGAGAAGGCGCTTGCAGGCGGAAGCTACGGCGGGAGCGCGGCCGTGCGCTGCTTCGTAGGCGTCGACGTTGATGTAGTTGTAGAGGAATACGGCGCAACCGACGGGTGCCACGGCGACGGTCTTTTCCTGGATGCCCAGCTCGTCGATGACTTCCGCTACGAGGCGATGGGCCACCCCGTGGGTGCAACCGGGGCAGTAATGCGTCGTGACATCCACCATGGATTTCGGTTTTTCGAAAATCTTCGTCTCTTTCATGGATGGGTCCCCCCTATCGCCCCAGGGCCTTGCGGACCTGGTCCTTGATTTCCTCGACCGAAGGCGTCATGCCTCCGACACGGCCGTACATGGAAACCGGCATATCCTTCCCGACTCCGAGGCGGATATCCTCGATCATTTGTCCGCAGCTCATTTCAACGGTCAGGATTTGCTTCACCGACTTGGGCAGGGCTTCAAGCGGTTCGTAAGGAAAGGGGAAAAGGCTGATTGGACGGAAAAGCCCGACCTTGATGCCTTCCGCACGCAATTCGTTGATCGAGGTTCGGGCGATGCGGGCAACCGTGCCGTAGGCGGCGATGAGGATTTCCGCATCGTCGGCCAGGTAGGTTTCGTGCCTCTTTTCGTTCTTCGTCATCTCCGCATACTTGGCCTGGAGTTTCCAGTTGTGGGCCTCCAGTTCCTCGGGGTCGAGGTAGAGGCTTTTAACCAGGGCCCGGCTGCCTCTTTGCTTCATGTATCCGACGGCCCATTCCGCGGGGTCGGGAAGGCCATCCACGTGCGTTTCGTTGAACTCGACAGCCTCCATCATCTGCCCCATGAAACCATCGGCCAGGATCATGACGGGACTGCGGTATTTTTCCGCCAGGTCGAAGGCGAGCATCGTCAGGTCCACCGCTTCCTGGACCGTGCTGGGAGCGAGCACCAGGAGGCGATAGTCACCATGTCCGCCCCCGCGGGTGGCCTGGAAATAATCGGACTGGGAGGGCAAAATGCCCCCGAGGCCAGGGCCGCCGCGCATGATGTTCATTAAGACGCAGGGGAGTTCGGCACCCGCGATGTAGCTGATTCCCTCGGACATGAGGGAAACGCCGGGGCTGGAGGAAGAAGTCATGACTCGCTTGCCCGTGCCCGCGGCGCCGAAAATCATGTTGATCGCCGCAACTTCGCTTTCTGCCTGGAGGTAGACGCCGCCAATCTCGGGAAGTTTCTTGGACATGTACTCGGGGATTTCGTTTTGCGGGGTGATCGGATATCCGAAGAAATACTTGCAACCTGCGTGGATTGCCGCTTCAGCCAGGGCCTCGTTGCCTTTCATCAGGAATCGCTTGCCCATCTGTCGTCACCTCGCTCTAGGCGTTGCAGGCCTTGTCGTCTTCCAGGAGGAAGACTTCCAGGACCACGTCCGGACAGGTTATCGCGCACATCTTGCATGCGATGCACCCCTCCTTGAACTGCTCCACAGGCCGGTAACCCTTGCTGTTGATCTTGTCGGAGATCCGGAGGACCTTCATTGGACACGCTGCAACGCAAAGACCGCAGCTCTTGCATCGTTCCTCGTTTACCCCGACGCGTCCCTTTGCCATCACATACCACCCCTCTCCCAAGGTAATAGGATGTATCTGGAAACCGGCCAGAGGCAGACCTTTTCACCCCTGAACCGTAGTTCCGCCTCTTCCATCGCGCCTTCGGGCACTCCCACGAAGATCACCGGCAGGTGCATCTTCAGGGCGGCCTCTTTTGCTGTTCGATAGCCCGCATAGACGTCATCGACGGTCGTTTCGGCCATGAAGTGGGCATTGCTGATGACCGCGGAAACCTTGAGCCCACTGACGCGCTCGATGGAACGGACCATGCCCTCGATTCCCTCGACGGTCGAAGTCTGGGGCCGGAAGGCGTTGACGATTGCGACCAGGCTGTATCCCGCCTGTTCCATGCGTGGGGCGAACTGCGTCAACGCCATTGCTCCACGGGGATCCCCGCCGATGTCGATAAGCAACCTGCCGGGGGCGTCGAATGCCCGGTCGACCTCGGGCGAGATGGAAGGCAAATCTGACCATCGCGTCCCCTTGAACGGGAGGATCACGGACAAGCCCATCCTCTCGAGCAGCGTCGACACTTCACGAATGCAGAAATACGGGTTGATGATATCCACGTCCGCCACGGTGACCGCCTCGCCGCGTTCGAGGAAAGCCGTCGCAAGGTTGAGAAGCCATTCCGACTTGCCTGAGCCGAGCGCCCCGACAACCGCGACGATTTTCTTCCACGGGAAGCGGTCCAGATCCCTTGAAAGGCCAACCAGTTCCTTTCCTACGGTCATTCGAGAAGATCTCCTTCTTTGACTCGGCTTCCCCTTGCCCATTCATCGCCACGCGTGATCTTCCTACCCTCGGGCTGGACTTCCAGAAGGACAAGGGCCCCGGCGGCGCAAGCTACTACCGGAAAGCCACTCTCAAAACGTACAATCTGGGCGGCGAGGGGGAAATCGCCTGCCACCGGGCGGGTTTTCCACACCTTGAGGCGTTTCCCTGAATGAAAGCAATAAGCGCCCGGAGAGGGATTGAGGGCTCTTACCCTGTTGTGTATCCCTTCGCAGGAGACGTTCCAGGGAATCCTCTCTTCGAGTTTGTCGATCTTGGGTGCGATGGTGGAAGCGCCGTCATCCTGCGCAATGTATTCTGCATAACCCCCACAGAGACATTCTAAGCTCTTTAAAAAAATCTGGCTACCCATACGAGCCAAATTTCCTGTCAACTCACCAGCAGTCGTTTCCGGGCCTATCGGAGTTGAGGCCTGCGCAACGATGGGACCCGCATCCATGGTCTCGACGAGGCGAAAAAGGGTTACCCCGGTAGCGGTTTTCCCGTCCATCAATGCCCGCTGGATTGGGGCGGCACCTCGGTAAGCGGGGAGAAGGGACGGGTGGATGTTGAAACAGCCTAGCCGCGGCCCGTTTAGCAAAGGTTCTCGTATAAGGCGGGAAAAATCGACGACAAGGGCAAGATCGGGAAGGTTTTTTGCGAGGTCCTCAAGGAGGAGGGGGTCTGCAGAAGGCCTTGTGGAGTGCAGCGGTTCAAAACCGAGAAGGCGGGCCTGTTCTTCGAGGGGGGTAGGCCTTAGGGCCTTGCCCCTTCCAGCTACGCTGGGCGGCAGGGTCACGACCCGCTCAAAGCGGAGATGGGGAGCGATCTCCCGAAAACAGAGGGCGGCAAACTCTCCCGAACCGAAGAACCAGGCGATCAAGGGTTGTTCCTTTCTTCCCTAGCCCTCCTTAGAAGCTTCTTCCTGACGATTTCCCTCTTTAGGGGGCTAAGGTGGTCGATCATCAGGCGCCCGTCAAGGTGGTCGATCTCGTGGCAGAGAGCCCTTGCCAGGAATCCTTCAGCTTCGATGGAAAAAGGCTTCCCCTCGCTGTCCTGGGCTTCCACGCGAACCCTTTGCGGCCGGTGGACCTTTTCGAATATGCCGGGAAAGCTCAGGCAGCCTTCATCCCCCAACTGGTCTCCCTCGGCTTGAACGATGCGGGGGTTGACGAGGATCAGGCGGTTCTCTTTCCAGGAGATGACGGACACGCGGAGGTCCACTGCCACCTGGGTCGCGGCTAGGCCGACACCGTCGAAGGCAAGCATCGTTTCCCAGAGGTCGTGGATAAAGGCATCGAGATCCCGGTCAAAAACGGTCACCTCCCTGGCGGGTTTGCGAAGGGAGGGGTCCGGGTAGACGCGAACGCTAAGAAGACTCATCTAATCACCCCTATCGGGCAGGTTCGCGCCGGCCGCGCAGTGCGCGACCGGCGCTTTATAATATTATAGGACAGAGTTGGCCTAGGCGTCGAGCATGTTCTTCAGGACGTCCCCGATCGTCACGGAGGTGTCGTCGGGCTGGTAGGCCGGCTCGTGAGACTTGCGTGATTCGGTTGCGCGCCTGGGGCGTGTCTCGTCACGGCCCTTGCGGTCTTCGTCGCGGTTCTTCCTTTCCTTCTCATCCTCGATCGCGCTGAGGCTGAGGCGGATGCGGCGTTCCGCAGGATTGATTTCAAGGATGCGAGCCACGATTTCCTGCCCTTCCTGGAGAACATCCCCAGGCTTCTCCACGCGCTGCCGGCTCAGCTGGGAAATGTGGATCAATCCCTCGACCCCTTCCTCAAGCTGGACGAATGCGCCGAAGTCAGCGAGGCGAACCACCTTTACGGGAACATCCTGGCGTGGCTGGAAGCGCTCCTCCACCCCGTTCCAGGGATCATTGAGCTGTTTGTAGCCAAGCCCGATCCGTTTGCGGTCCATGTCGACCTCGAGAACCTGCACTTCAACCGGCTGCCCCTTGCGGAGGACTTCCTTTGGATGCTTGATCCTGTGCCAGCTGAGGTCCCCGATGTGGATGAGTCCCTCGATGCCGGGTTCGATCTCCACGAAGGCCCCAAAGTCCGTCAGGTTCGTAACGGTACCGGTGGTCCGGTCGCCGATATGCCAGCGCTCGGAAACGGTTTCCCACGGATCCTGAAGGGTTTGGCGGATGCTCAGGGAAATCCTGTTCGTCTCCTTGTCCAGTCCCAGCACCTTGACCTTTATGGTGTCGCCGCGCTTGTACTGCTCGCGGGGTTTCACGTTTCGCTGCCAGGCGATCTCGCTGATGTGGACCAGGCCTTCCATGTCGTTCCCGAGGGAGACGAAAATGCCGAAGGAAGTGATGCTGCTAACGGTCCCTTCGACGACATCCCCTTCGGTGACCCTGGAGTAGAAGCTTTCACGCTGGGACTGCGCCTCTCGCTCCACAAGCTCGCGGCGGGAAAGGACCAGGCGCCTCTTGCTTCGTTCCTTCTCGAGGATCTTGACGTTGAACGTTTCGCCTACGAAACGCCCGGGATTGACTCCCCTGCCCTCCTGGGCGAGGTGGGAAATCGGAATGAACCCTTCTATGCCGCAACAGTCGACAATCAGGCCGCCCTTGATCTTCCTCAGGCCCGACACGGAAAGGACCTCGTTTTCCGAGGACTCTTTCTCGATGCGGCTCCAACGCTCGTCGAATTCGGGCCTCCAGCGGCTTACCAAGAGCTGGGCTTCCTCGCCCTGGCCCACGTTGACGACCTGGACGCGAACTTTGTCCCCTTTTTGCGGTTCGGACGCCTCGTCCACCAGGACGCGGTGTGTCCATTCCGAACGGGGCAGGAATCCCTCGCACTTGTAGTTAACGTTCACCAGCCAACCCGTTTCGGTCGAGCCGACGATCTCACCTTCAACGACCTTCCCCTTGTGAATCTCTTCACTGAGGTAGCCGTCATACATGCTTTCCATGCTTTCCTTGTTGATGTCGTTCATTTCCTCAACCATTCAGTCCATCCCCCTTGGCGACCTTGCGCTCTCGAGTGTTGAAATAAGTTGCCGGATCAGCCAGTCCGGCGTACTTGCGCCGGCGGCGATTCCGATGTTCTCCTTTTCCCGAACCCACCCCCCTTCCAGTTCTTCGTAATGCTCTATCCATAGGGTGGATACTCCCGCCTCGCTGGAAATCTCCACCAGTTTCCCTGTATTTGCGCTGTTCTTGCCACCGATGACGATCATTCCGTCCACGCGTGGCGCAAGGTCCATGACGGCTTGCTGTCTTTCCAGCGTGGCCCCGCAGATCGTGTTGAAAACCCGCAGTTCTTCGGCGTGTGGCAATAGGCCTCGCACCACCTTTTCAAGAAGGGATTCCTTCTGGGTGGTCTGGCAGACAAGGCCGATCTTTCCGTTCCTCGCATCGGGCGGGATTTCAGAGGCATTTCCCACGACACGGGCGCCTTCCCCTGCATACCCCATGATGCCCTGGACTTCAGGATGGCTGGCGTCGCCCACAATGATAAGGCGATACCCCTCCTGTCTCAGGAGGGCCGCTTTTTCCTGGACGTTGCGGACAAAGGGACATGTACCGTCCACGATTCGATCTGTCCGGCGAAGCAGGGAAGCGCGCACTTCGGGTGAAACGCCATGGGCTCGAATGAAGGCGGGTTGACCTGGAGGGATGTCAGCGGGATCCTTGACTACCACGAGACCGAGTTTTTCAAGTCGTTCGATCTCCTGGGGGTTATGTATGGGGCTTCCAAGGCCGTAGATCTTTCCGACGTTTCCAAGCGCGTTTTCGAGTTCAGAAATGGCTCTTCTTACGCCAAAACAGAGACCCGTGGGTCTCGCCACCGTCACCTTCAAATCCGACCGCCTCGCTGGCTTTCCGCTATTTTCCGCAGGATATCGCCTTGCAGCGACTTCCCTTCAGAACGAGTCATATCATACCACACGGCTGGTTCAAACTTTGAAAACCAGGTCATCTGTCTCCGGGCGAATGCGAAGGTTGCCCTGATATACCCTTCCATGGCCTCTTCTATGGAGATCAGGCCCCGGTTAAAGGCCACAAGTTCCCTGTACCCGAGTCCCTGCATCGACGGATAGCGCTCGTCGATGCCCTTTTCAAGAAGGGAGGCCACTTCTTCCGGAAAGCCGTTTTCAAACTGTTGCAGGGCCCGGAGGCGAATTCGTTCCCGGGTCTCTCCCCTGTTCCGGTTGAGCCCGATATAGAGAGTTCGTGCGGGGAAGGCCATTGGGGCGCGGGTCCGAAAAACTTCGGAAGGGGGGCGTCCGGTTAGGGCGTGGATCTCCAGGGCACGGACGATGCGAACGGCATCGTTCGGGTGAATCCTGGCAGCCGTTTCCTCGTCGAGATTCCGCAGGCGCCGATGCATTTCCTCTTTCCCCTCGCGCCTGAGCGATTCTTCCAATCCAAACCGTATGGCCGGGTCCGAGGCAAGGTTGCCCGTGAGGGCATTGGACAGGAGAGCCCTGAAGTAGAAAGGGGTTCCCCCTACAAGGAGGGCGGTTTTCCCCCTGGAACGGATTCCGTCGATGGCGGTTCTGGCCAGCTCGACAAAGCGGGATGCTGAGAACCGTTCCGTGGGCTCAGCGACGTCGATGAGGTGATGCGGGATCCTTTCCCGCTCGGCCAGGGTTGCTTTGGCGGTTCCTATGTCAAGTTGCCGATAAACCTGGCGGGAATCGACGGAGAGTATCTCGGCGTTCAGGGTCTCTGCCAAGTCGAGGCTCAGTTCCGTCTTGCCGACGGCCGTCGGCCCGATGATCGCCACCAGTTGGGGCAGTTCAGGGCTTGCCATGTCAGTCCCTCCTGCCGAAGTGACGTTTCATCTGGGCTCCCGCAAGCCTGAGGAGGGTCGGGCGTCCGTGGGGACAGGCTTGCGGCGTGCGGGACATTCCGAGTTGCCGCCACAAGGCGAGAGCTTCTTCGGAAGTGAACCGATGCCCGAGCTTGACGGCTCCGTGGCAGGCGGCGTAGGCCCAACGTCCTGCTAGGCGGGTTCCCAGCGGTTCCCCGGAATTTTCGTCCAGGGCATCGAGGGTTCCCCTCAAAAGGTCGGCCGGAGAAACCGACTCGAGTCCCTTGCAGGATGGAACCGCTTGGAGGAGCATCGTGCCGTCATCCCTCCCGAGAAATGAAAAACCGAGAGCGGCAAGTTCGTCAAGGTGTTCCGCGACACCGGAGGAAAGGCTTGGGGAGAGCTCTTGCCCGAGGCCAAGCCTCTGGGAGGGGACAGGTCCTTCAAGGGCCCTGTTCAGCTCGTCGAAGAGGACACGCTCGTGAGCCGCGTGGGGGTCCATTAGCACGAGATCGTCTCCGTGGGAGTAGACAAGGAACCCCTCGGAGAAACTGCCCAGGAAGGACACCTCTTCAGTTGTGTCGTCTTCCCTGGGTGCGCCTGCCGAAAAAACGGGAGATGGCTGGGCGTTCCCCTGCCTGGGGGAAGCGACACGCGACCAGGACGAGATTTCAGACTGTCCGATCAAGAAGGGGGGAGGTGGGGCGCCTGGGACTGAAAGGATAGGCAGGTCGGTTCCGACGGAGAGAAGAGCTTTCGCTGCCCCGTGGACGGCCTCGTAAATGGCTCCCGAGTTGCGGAAACGGACCTCCGCCTTAGCGGGGTGGATATTCACGTCCACATCGCCGGGAGGGCATTCGACCAGGATGACCCACTCCCCCGCCGTCTCGGGCCCCAGCGCGAAGAGTGCAGACCGGATCGTGGGCTCCGTGACCCTGCGGCTGTTAACGAAAGACAGGATTTCGGTGCGCCTTCCCGGCCTTGCGCTTGCCCGCCAGGCTTCCGCCCGGATCGTCCCCCTGTCGAAGCGGGCGACCCTGGCGTCCGAGGTTCCCATGATGAACTCGAGGGCTTCCCTGCGGCTTCCTCCCTCCCATCGGAAAAGGGTTTTCCCATCCGCGACAAGGAGAAGCGCAACATGAGGGGCTGCAAGAGCCGTTTCCTGGATGACCTTCAGGATCCGTCTCTGTTCTGCCGGTGAACCCTTCAGGAATTTTCGCCGGGCCGGCAGGTTGAAGAAGAGGTCATCCACCTGGACGCGTGTTCCAGCGGCGGTTTCAACGGGCCCTCCCGAGACGGCATGCCCGCCCTCGATGCGAAGAAAGGCTCCCTCGGGCGAACTGCCCTGTCGGCTCCTGATCTCGAAACGGCTGACGGTGGCGATGCTGGCAAGGGCTTCCCCGCGGAATCCCAATGTCGAGATTCTCTCCAGGTCTTCGATTCCTTCAAGCTTGCTGGTTGCGAATCTTTCAACGGCGAGCGGGACCTCGTCGGGGGGAATCCCGTGGCCGTCATCCTCCACGACGATGGAAAGAGTCCCGCCCTGGACGAGTCGTACCGTCACGCGGGTGGCCCCGGCATCGAGGGCGTTTTCGAGCAGTTCCTTCACGACGGAAGCAGGGCGCTCGATGACTTCCCCTGCAGCGATCCGGTGGGTGACGTCTTCGGGGAGCCGTTTGATGGTCACTGGGCACGCACCTCCCTGGAACGGTCCTTTAGGCGGTAAAGGATTTCCAGCGCGGCCATCGGGCTGAGGCGATCCGGTTCAAGAGCGGCGATTTCTTCCAGGAGTGTTTCCTGCTCCGACGGGAAAAGGAGACGCTGGCTCTTGGATGATTCCCTTTGTGCGGGGAGGGCTTCGTGAAGCTTGCCCTTCGGCTGTTTCTCGAATCCCTCGAGGAGGGACTGGGCTCTCAGGACGACGGATTCGGGGATGCCGGCCAGGCGGGCAACCTCGATACCGTAGGAACGATCCGCAGGTCCGCGCTTGACCCGGTGAAGAAAGCGGATTCCATGTTCCGACTCCTCGACTGCCATGGACAGGTTCATGATCTCGGGAAAACGCCCTTCCAGGGCCGTCAGCTCGTGGAAGTGGGTCGCGAAAAGGACAAGAGGGCGACAGTCAAAACGGGCATGAAGGTGTTCGAGGACGGCCCAGGCAATGCTCATCCCGTCGTAGGTGGAGGTCCCCCGCCCGACTTCGTCAAGCACCACGAAGCTACGGTTCGTCAGGTTGTTCAGGATCTGGGCGGTTTCAAGCATTTCCACGAGGAACGTGCTGCGTCCGAGGGCAAGCTCGTCATGGGCGCCAATCCGGGTGAAGATGCGATCCACGAGGCCGATTTCAGCTTCCTCAGCCGGGACGAAGCTTCCCATCTGGGCCATGATCACGAGCAGGGCGGCCATCCGCAGGTATGTTGATTTGCCAGCCATGTTCGGTCCGGTGAGGATCGCAATCCTTTTCCCGTTACGGTCAAGCTTGACCCTGTTCGGGGTGTAGGGGTCGTTGCCAAGGGCAAGCTCCACGACAGGGTGGCGGCCGCCCGAAATCCGGATTGACTCACCGTCGTTCACGAGGGGCCTCACGTAATGCCTCTCCCAGGCCACGTCGGCGAGGGAAGCCAGGCAATCGAGCCGTGCCAGGACCTGGCCTGTCTTCTGTATCTCTCCCGCGTGGACCATGGTCCTTTCCCGGAGGGTTTCATAGAGATGGGTCTCGCGCCGTTCCACTTCTTCGGAGGCCTTCAGGATTCTTTCCTCGTAGGATTTGAGTTCGGGCGTCACGAACCTCTCGGCTGAAACGAGGGTCTGTCTCCGGGTATACTCCGTCGGGACCTTTTCCAGCTGGGACCGGGGGATCTCGATGTAATAACCGAAAACCCGGTTGCTGCCGACCTTGAGATTCGGGATGCCGGTTCGAGTGCGTTCCTGGCTGGTGTAGGCGCTGAGCCAGTCCCCGGCCTGGCTCGCGAGGGCGCGCCATTCGTCCAGTTCGGGGTCGGCACCTGCGCGTATGACTCCTCCGTCCCGCAAGTTTCGAGGCGGGTTGTCCGAGAGCACAGCGGAAAGGTCTTCAAGGCAGGCGGAAAGGTCCGGTAGCTCCGCCAGGAATCCACAGAGGGGAGTGTTATGCCCCAGGAAGAGCAAAGTCGGGATTTCTGCCAGGGTGTCACGTATCCCGGCAAGGTCCAGCGGAGAACCGAGATTGAGCGAAAGCCTTCCGACGGATCTTTCCACATCCCTGCAGCGCTGGAGGCAATCCATGAGGCGGGAGCGAATTCCCGGTTCGTCCTTGAGGGTTCCGACTGCCTCCTGCCTTGCATGGATCTCTTCCAGGTCCATCAGCGGCCGAAGAATCCAATCCCTCAGCAGTCGTTTTCCCATGGGAGTCCGGCACCGGTTCAGGGCATCGAATAGGGAAATGGGGCCTGCCTCCAGGAGCTCGAGGTTTTTCTGGGATTGGGCGTCGATCCGGAGGCTCGATCCCCCTGAAAGCGGATAAAGGCGCAGAACATGACGGGAAAGGCCGAACTGGGTTTCCTCGAAATAGCGAAGGATTGCGCTCGCCGAACCGGCCGCAGGGTCTCCGTCGTCTAGCCCGAAACTTCTCAAGCTCGGGATGTTCCACCTTCTGCATAGCCATGCTTCACCCGGCCGGGGGTCGAAAAGCGTCCTGTCTTTTTCCGACACGAGGCAGGAAACGGGTAGTGCCTGGGCCAGTAATGATTTCAGCTTTTCCGGGCATGGCCGCGGAACGAGCACTTCCAGGGGATCAAAGGCCGCCAGGAGCCCCAGGGTGCCGGTCGGGTCCAGCGTCCCTGCCTCGAGGCGTCCCGAGCCGGGATGAAGAAGGGCAAGAGAGAATAAGTTGTCACGTTCAAAGAGGGCGGCGAGCCTGCCTTCCCCCTTGGCGTCCTCGGGAACGTAGGTTCCCGGGGTCACGATCCGCACGACCCGACGTTCGACCAGTGTCCGTCCGTCCGGTTCCGTCACCTGGTCGCAGATCGCGACCTTTCTTCCGGCTCTCACCAGTTTTTCCAGGTACGGGTCAATGGCATGATGAGGGACGCCTGCCATCGGGATCTTTTTTTCGCTGTCCCGGGCGGTGAGAGCGATGTCGAGAAGCCTGGAAGCCTCTCTCGCGTCCTCGAAGAACATCTCGTAGAAGTCGCCCATGCGGAAAAAAAGGAGACAGTCCGGGTAGGCCCGCTTCCAGGTGAAATATTGTTCAAGCATGGGAGTCATGGATACGTCGGGGTTCGGGATCATTCTTCCCTTGTCCTCCGCCTGTCAAGGAAATCCTGGAGGAAGACGGCCGCGGCGACCTTGTCGACACGGTTCCGCCTCCTCCTTGAATCAATGTTGCCTTCGATCAGGATCTGGTGCGCTCGCGTCGTCGTGAAACGTTCGTCCATGAATTCTACGGGAATCGGGGCAATTTCCCGGGCAATGGTCTCGGCTATACTGCGGATTTTTGCCGCCTCGGGCCCTTCCAGGCCTGTCGTACGGACGGGAAGCCCGATGACGACCAGGTCCACCGGGGCGGATTCGACGATGAGGTTCTTTAACGCTTCCAGCCATTCACCCTCAACGCGCCAGACAGCGATCCCCTGGGCAAACAAGCCCAGGGGATCGGTCATCGCGACTCCGATTCGAACGGTTCCGAGATCAAGCCCGACGAGTCGTCCCATCAACCTGTCTATGGCTTCACGAAGAGGTTACGGATTGACCCGGGAACGGCTTCAAGGGCCGCAGCCGCCTTTTCAGGACTCTTGCCGCCTGCCTGCGCAAGGTTGGGGCGGCCTCCACCGGAGCCGTCCACGAGAGGAGCGATCGCTCCGATGAGGCGTCCGGCGTGGAAACCTCTTGCGACGGCAGTTTCGTCACCCATGGCCATGAGGGAAACCTTCCCTTCCCCGATCGAGGCGAAGACGATAACGGCCCCTTCCAGGCGGTTCTTGACGGAGTCGGCGAGCTGCCGCAAAAGGTCCATTTCAACTTCCTCAAAACATTCCGTCACCACTGAAAAATCACCAACAGGGCTTGCGGACTGGGCATATTCGCCCGCCCTGCACAGTAAACCCGCGAGACGTGCTTCAGCCACCTCGCGCCGTGCAGAGGCCAGTTCATCCAGCAGTGACCTGACCCGTTCCGGAACCTGTTCCGCTTCGTGTATCGAGAGGGTTTCGCGCACCCGGTCCATGGACTCCTGGATGGACCTGATTGCGTGGTAAGCCGGGCGTCCCGCCTGGGCAGTGATTCGCCTGAGGCCGGAACCGATCCCCTCTTCGCGGACGATCCTGAAAAGACCGATGTCCCCGGTGGCGTCGCAATGGATTCCGCCGCAGAGTTCGGTCGAAAAGCCCGGGACTCGAACCACCCTTACCCGGTTTCCGTATTTCTCGCTGAAAAGGGCCTTCGCCCCCATCGATTTTGCCTTTTCAAGTTCTGTCTCAAGGGTTTCAAGAGGCGTGTTGAGGAGGACCTGTTCGTTCACGATCCGTTCGACCCGGGCCAGCTCGTCCTTGGTGAGGGGAGAAAAGTGCGTGAAGTCGAAACGCAGGACTTCGGGGCTGACAAGGGAACCTGCCTGCCTCACGTGTTCGCCCAGGGTATGGATTAAGGCCTCGTGGAGGAGATGGGTGGCGGTGTGATGGCGACGGATATCCCACCGCCTGTCTTCATCAACGGTTGCGTAGACCGTGTCTCCCTTCCGCAGAAGGCCTTCCGCGACGCGGATTTTCAGGACGGGTAGGTCTGCTGCGGGGCTGACCGTGTCGAGGACTTCGGCTTTCAGGATTTCCGACGTCAAAAGGCCGGTGTCGCCGACTTGGCCGCCTTTTTCAGCGTAGAAGGGGGTCCGGTCGAGGACGACTTCAGCTTCGTCGCCAGCCTGCAGTTCTTCTACCGGTTCACCGTCCAGGATCAGGGCCATGGTCCTGGCTTCCAGGGATGCCGTGGCGTAACCCTCGAACGGGATCGGCCCGAGGGATTTTGCCAGCTCGGTGTAGACATTCCCGGAAAGCGACGAGGTCACCATCTTGCTTGAACTCCTGGCCCTATCTCGCTGGGCTTCCATAGCCTTTTCAAAGCCCGGCTTGTCGAGGGTGAATCCGGAGTCGGAACAGATTTCCTCGGTCAGTTCCAGGGGGAATCCGTAGGTGTCGTAAAGCTCGAACGCGAGGTCTCCGGGAATGACCGTTTCCCCGGTGGCGGAAAGTCGGCGGATCTCCGTTTCGATGAGAGCTGTCCCCTGTTCAAGGGTTTTGCCGAACTTCGCTTCCTCGAAATCGATGACTTGCCGGATTGCGTTCTGTCTCTCTGGAATTTCCCGGTAGTGATCTCCCATCACCGCGATAACCGTGGGCAGGAGCCCGGAAAGGAAAGATTTCTGCAGACCCAGGAGCCTCCCCCATCGGACGGCCCTCCTAAGGAGGCGTCGGAGCACGTAGCCCCGTCCCTCGTTCGAGGGAAGGATTCCGTCGGCGATCATGAAGGAGATGGCCCTCAGGTGATCGGAGATCACGCGGACCGCCATATCGCCGCGCGGGTTGGAGCCGTAGGTGTGTCCCGTCAGGTCGCAGGCCTGGCGGATCAGGGGGAGGAAAAGGTCAGTCTCGAAATCGGTCCGGACTCCCTGGACGACGGAGGTCAGTCTCTCCAGCCCCATGCCCGTGTCGATATTCTGCTTGGGAAGGGGGACAAGCCTCCCGTCTTCATCGCGGTTGAACTGCATGAAGACAAGGTTCCAGATTTCAAGGTATCGGTCGCAACTGCAGCCGACCTTGCAGTCGGGCTTTCCGCAGGAAAAGGAGGGTCCCTGGTCGTAGATGATCTCCGAGCAAGGGCCGCATGGACCCACGGGCCCGACGGCCCAGAAGTTGTCGTCTTCCCCTAGCCTGACGATACGGCTTTCAGGCAAGCCGACCACCCGGTGCCAGATGTCGAAAGCCTCGTCATCGTCAAGGTAGATGGTCGCCGTGAGGCGGTCGGGATCTAGCCCAACCCTTTCGGTAATGAATTCCCAGGCCCAGGGGATGACTTCTTTCTTGAAGTAATCCCCGAAGCTGAAGTTTCCGAGCATCTCAAAGAAGGTATGGTGGCGTGCGGTTCGCCCAACGTTTTCGATGTCGTTCGTTCGGACGCATTTCTGGGATGTGGTCGCACGGTTCACCGGGGGGACCTTCATCCCGAGGAAATAGGGCTTGAAGGGAACCATCCCCGCAATGGTGAACATGATCGAAGGATCTTCGGGCACCAGGGAAAAGCTTGGGAAGCGGCGATGTCCCCGCTCCTCGAAGAACCCAAGGAAATTCTCCCTCAATTCGTTTCCGCTTCTATATTGCATTTTTATCGCCTCCCGCGGCGTGATTCGTCATGCATGCAAGGTCCGCCCGGAAATTATATCCTCCGTTTCAGCCCTCTAACAACTCTTTCCTGCAAATCCTCGCCTGGCGGACGATGGCCCGTTCGTCCAGGGTTTCGTATCCTCCCTTTCGGAAAAGCCACTTTCCCCCTGCAAGGGTTCCCTCGACATCGGCCGAGGACCCGGAATAGACGAGGCTTGCACAGAGGTTTTCCGGCGTGACTCCCACGTAATGGGGCTTGTCCAGGTTGACGAGCGCGAGGTCGGCCTGCCAGCCTGGTTTCAGGAGCCCCACGTCTTCAAAGCCGAGGGCCCTGGCCCCGTCCAGGGTGGCCATGCGCAGGGCTTCAGCGGCCCGGACTGTGCAGGGATTCCTGCGGAACCCCTTGTGAAGCAGGCAGCACGTCCTCATCTCGTCCCATATATCCAGGCGGTTGTTGCTGGCTGCCCCGTCGGTTCCAAGGGCCACCCGGACTCCCTTCTCGAGGAAGGAGGGTACCGGTGCAATGCCGCTACCGAGCTTTAAGTTGCTGTTGGGGTTGTGGACCACGGTCATGTTGCCTCCTGCTAGGGATTCGAGCCGATCCTCCGGGAACCAGACGCCGTGTGCCAGGATGGCGAATGGTACTTCGGACAGCCCGACTTCGAAGAGGAGATCAACCGGGTCTTTGCCGAGTTCTTCCCGGATATAGCCCGCTTCCCACTCGGTTTCGAGCCAGTGTGTGTGAACCCCGACGCCAAGGTCGCGAGCGGTCATGGAAATCTCGCGAAAAGCTTCCGGGGGAACGGTGTAGATGGCGTGCGGGCCAAGTTGGACGTGAATCATTCCCGAGGGTTCGTGGAAGCGGCGGACGAGGTCAACTCCCTCCTCCAGCTTCTTCTCGTCGCTGCCGACAAGACCGCGGCAAAGAGCGCAGCGCATGCCCGACTGCCGGGCTGCTTCCGCGGCCTGGTCCATGAAAAAGTACATGTCCGCGAAACAGGTGATTCCCCGGGAAAGCATCTCGAGCAGGGCCAGCATCGTTCCCCAGTAGACGTGCTCCGGCCTGAGCCTGGCCTCGACGGGCCAGATCTTTTCCTGGAGCCATTCCATCAGGGGGACCTCTTCCCCCAAACCGCGCAGCAGGGTCATCGCGGCATGGGAGTGGGCATTCACGAAACCGGGGAGTACGGCCACGGAACCCTTTCCGTCAAACCCTGCGGGCAGGGATGCGCTCCGGGGCGGGAGGATCGAATCGATGACCGGGCCCGAAAGGACCAGGTCGCATGGCTGGGCCTTTTCCATCGAACTGTCGAGGAGCAGGACATCTCGCAGGAGCACGGTGACTCACTCCTTCCAACTGGCAAGGTAAGCCCGCTGCTCGGCAGTCAGGATTTCCAGGCGGACGCCGAGGCTTTCGAGCTTCAATTCGGAAACTGAGCGGTCCAGGTCCTCGGGAACGGCGAAAACCCCTGGTGAAAGGGAGGGGTGTTCGAGGACGTAGAGGCTTGAGAGGAGTTGAAGGGCGAAGCTAAGGTCCATGATCTCGATGGGATGCCCATCGGCGGCCGCCAGGTTCACAAGGCGTCCTTCAGCCAGCAGGTGAAGCCTGCGCCCGTCCGCCAGCTGGAAGCTTTCGATGTTTATGCGCGAATTTTCCCTCTTGACGGACAAACGCTCGAGGGCGGGAATGTCAATCTCCACGTTGAAATGCCCGGCGTTGGCCAGGATCGCCCCGTCCTTCATCTTTTCGAGATGTTCCCCGCGGATAACCCGTATGTTCCCCGTCGCAGTGACAAAGATGTCCCCGCGCGGTGCGGCCTCCTCCATCGAGCGGACATCGCGCCCGTCCATGAGTGCTTCAAGGGCGCGGTGGGGGTCAACCTCGACGACGGTCACGCGGGCTCCCAGTCCCGCTGCGCGCGTGGCGATGCCGCGCCCGCACCAGCCGTAACCTGCCACGACGAAAACTTTTCCGGCCAGGAGGCCGTTCGTGGTCCGAAGGAGGCCGTCCATGACCGACTGTCCCGTACCGTACCGGTTGTCAAAAAGGAACTTGCTGTAAGCGTCGTTGACCGCCAGCATGGGAAAGCGAAGGATCCCTTCCTTTTCCATCGCCTTGAGGCGCTTGATCCCCGTTGTCGTCTCCTCGCAGCCTCCCTTGATGCCCGCTGCGATGCCGGGCATTTCCTCGTGAACAAGCGCGACCAGGTCCGCACCGTCATCGATCAGGATTTTCGGGCTCATTCCGGCAACGGACCGGAGGTTTTCGATGTATTCGGAAGAATCCATGCCCCTACGGCTGAAGACCGAGATCCCGTCCTCGACCAGCGCCGCACAGACATCGTCCTGTGTGGACAGGGGATTGCTCCCTGCCGCGGCAACCGTTGCTCCGAGGTCTTTGAGGACTTTCAGGAGGCAGGCTGTTTTAGCCTCCAGGTGAAGGCAGGCGCTGATCGTCGTACCCTTGAAGGGGAGGGAAACCTTGTATTTCTCGGAAATGAGTCGAAGGACGGGCATCGAAGCCCAGGCCCAGGCGATTTTGCGGTGCCCTTCAGGGGCGAGTTCGGGATGGGCGATTCGGCTTTCGGGCATGACGTTCACTCCTTTTTCCAATGAGGTCAGGCGAGGATTCGGCGCAGGTTGTCTTCGTAGGGGGGCCGCACGACTCCGCGCTCCGTAACGATAGCGGTGATCAGTTCCGCGGGAGTCACGTCAAAAGCCGGGTTCCAGGCCTTGCTCCCAATTGGAGCGGATGGGAGGCCCTGGAAGGCCAGGACTTCTTCGGAAGGGCGTTCCTCTATGGGAATATCCTTGCCGCTTGAGGTTGCAGGATCCAGCGTGCTCAAGGGCGCTGCGACATAGAACGGGATGTCGTGGTATCGGGCCAGGATGGCGAGGGCGTATGTGCCGATCTTGTTGGCCCTGTCCCCG